>Ga0315268_10000827_pt1 | contig 36197 bp, 35 predicted proteins | sample C1_top_MG_FD_204535 | JGI IMG/M metagenome (GOLD analysis project Ga0315268, IMG submission 204535) | Sediment microbial communities from Yellowstone Lake, YNP, Wyoming, USA - C1_top | ecosystem: Environmental > Aquatic > Freshwater > Lake > Sediment | place: USA: Wyoming | collected 2017-08-01
AAGCCGGCAGCGATGAGGTACGAACGGTTCTTTGGAAAGGTTCTTACGAAGAGCTCGAACGTTGCCTCACTTGTCTCTTTGTTGTCGTAATACGCCGCGGCCATTGTGAGCTCGTAGAGGTCAGTTGCCAAAGCAACATTGTCAGGAACCGACAAAGATTTCACCGAATTCACATACTCCAGTGAGTCTCTTTTGATGAATATCTGGCGCTTAAAGGTATTCAAGTATTGATCGATCACCTACAACTTGAGTTGACGGGCAATAGGACACAGCTAGATCGAGAAGCATGATAAACAGAAATCAAGGGTAACATATAGTATCTCTTCGCCATAATGGACGATGAAGCCCGTTTCTGGATAGCTCGGGAAGTGGGAGACTCAGAATATACGTGTGATGAAAGGTGACTTTTTCAGTTGAATCGAGCAGTTGCAGGTAAGAAGCCTAAGATTCTGATAACGGATGGTTTGAAACCCTATCAAGACGCTTACAGGAGAGAGTTTTGGACTCAGAGGCATGAGACTAGCACTCAACATATTCGACAGATCACCGTGACTGGCAAGCACAACAATAACAAAATGGAGAGGCTGAACGGCGAAGTCAGAGATCGAGAGAAAGTTATGCGTGGACTCAAGAAACCTGATACTCCAATCTTGACAGGTTACCAAATCTTCCACAACTATGTGAGACCTCATGAAGCTCTAGAGGGCAAGACACCTGCCGAAGCTTGCGGTATCAAGATTGAGGGAGAGAACAAGTGGATAACGATAATCCAGAACACAAGCTGTCTCCCGAAACTTGACAAACTTGACAGAAGAGGAGATCACCCGATTGTTTGACAGAACCTATTCGCACAATCCTTAAATGGAATCACATTTCCAACACTACTGCTGCGCAGAAGATCGGGTCATAGACCGCGCCCAATCAACTTGACGTTGATGTGCAATGGTAGTATAGCCCGGTCACGTGGTTTTCTGCGCTGGAGTAGTATGCGCGGCTGTCGCCCGCACGACGCGGGTTCAAATCCCGCCCAAAGAGACGTGTGGAATCACGTTTCTGGCGAAGGGCGCCAATCTTTCGCGTTGATGCGGGCGCATAACATTACCCTACTCTGTCATCAACCAATGAGTTGACTCACTGCTTTCCTCTCATGTTACTCAGACCAATCATCAGAGTGGGATATCCTTAATGTCTGAAATGTCTGATGCCAGTGAAAACTATTGCCATATTATACTTGTCCGCGGCTTCGATTACCTCCTTATCTCTCAATGATCCTCCAGGTTCGATGATAGCCGTTACGCCTACCTTCGCCGCTTGATCGACTGTATCTCTAAAGGGTAAGAAAGCGTCAGAAGCTAAAGCAGTGCCAGAAGTCTTTAGTCCCGCATCTTGAGCTTTTGAAATCGCTATTTTGCAGGAATCCACTCGGCTCATCTGTCCAGCGCCCACGCCTATCAGTTGAGTCGGTGAGGCGAGAACGATCGCATTGGACCTGACGTGCTTCACGAATTTCCAACCGAAAAGCAGAGCTTTCATCTCATCACCCGTTGGTTTCCTCTTCGTTGGAATCGACATTCGTTTTTCGTCAAGCAAGACACTGTCTGTTTCTTGGTACAACATTCCACCGAGTACACTTCTGAAACTTTTTCCACGAAATCCTTCGGAACGAGTTGCTTCCACGAGTTCCTGACTATTGAGAATCCTTCGGTTCTCTTTCTTCGAAAGAATTTTCAATGCCTCATTCGTATATCCAGGGGCGATCATGACTTCGATGAACTGATTGGAAAGGAAGTTCGCTGTTTCTGGGTCTACTTCTCTGCTGAATGCGTATATACCTCCAAACGCTGACACTGGATCCGTTTGCAGGGCCTTCTTGCACGATTCCACTAGCGTTTCACCTACCGCACCGCCACAAGGATTCGCATGTTTCACTATAACGGTCGCTATCTGATCTTCAAACTCTCTGATCAGGTTGAACGCGAAGTCCGTGTCCAAGATATTTGTGTAACTTAGCTCTTTCTTGCCGCTGAGAATCTTTGCCTCAGCTATGCACGCTCTTGCGCCAGCTTCTTTGTACACGGCAGCCTTCTGATGTGGATTCTCACCATATCGTAAGTCACGAATCTTCTCGAATTCCAGTAGAATCTTTCTAGGGAAAATTTCCGTGGCGATATTTGCTTCGCGGAGGTTTTCAAAATAGCGTTGTATGGCAGCATCGTATTCCGCGGTTCTTCGAAAAGCCTTCCCTGCTAATTGAAGCCGTGTCTCAGATGAGAGGCTGCATCCATAAGTTCTCAATTCCTGCAGAATCGGTGCGTAATCTTCTGGGTCGACGATGACCGCAACGTTGACGTAGTTCTTCGCTGCGGCTCGTATTAATGCAGGTCCGCCAATGTCTATGTTCTCAACAACCTTCGCTTGATCTCTTGGTGTTTCCCTCACGGTCTTTTCGAATGGGTACAGGTTAACCGCCACAAGATCAATCGGCAGGATCCCTTGAGCTGCGATAGACCGCTCATCATCAACGTTTCCTCTCCGAAAGAGTACGCCAGCATGAACTTTCGGATGAAGAGACTTGACTCTCCCCTCAAGTAGTTCTGGAAAACCTGTGTAACTTGAGATCTCCTTCACCTTGATACCATTTTCCACAAGGATCTTCGCCGTTCCACCGGTGGACAGTATGTCAACTCCTAGATCCACTAGTCCTTTAGCAAATACTACGACTGTTCTCTTGTCGAAGACGCTGATAAGCGCCCGTTCGATTGGTCGTTCACACATACAATTTTGCTCCCTACAACTCCCTTATTCCTACACGATGATCCTTGATCGTTGTACACTAACTGATCGCTTCAAGGCTTATATGAGTTGTAAGGCGATCTAGCATCGATTTCTATGAAACTCTTTGAACCCATTCGGATAGGCTCGATGGAGCTTAGAAACCGAATAGTCATGCCACCCATGACTACTTCCTTTGCAAGTGAAGCAGGCGCTGTGACGGAACGCTTGACAAACTATCACGTTGAGAGAGCCAAAGGCGGCGTTGGCTTAATTATTGTGGAAGCCACCTGTGTTGAGAGTCTTCTAGGAAGACTCATTGTTAACCAACTCCGAGTGGACAGCGACAAATTCCTCCCTGGGCTCGCCGATCTAGTTGAAGCAGTCCATCTTCACGGTGCCAAGATTGCACTTCAGATTCATCACGCTGGAAGAGAGACAACGCTGGAGGCGACTGAAGGCAGAATGCCAGTCTCAGCTTCGAATGTACCCTATATCGATATGTATGGCTCCCCCGGCTCCGTTGTTGTGCGGCCTAGGCCGCTTAAGATAAAGGAAATAGCTGAACTTGTGGAAAAGTTTGGGGAAGGCGCTAGAAGAGCTAAAGCTGCGGGGTTCGACGCTGTTGAAATTCATGGTGCCCACGGCTATCTGATCGCACAGTTTCTCTCGCCATACGCCAACAAACGAACCGACAAATATGGTGGAAGCTTTGAAGGCAGGATGCGGTTCGCACTTGAAATCATCAATTGTGTCAGACAAAAAGTAGGCTCGGACTTTCCGCTCTCCTTCCGAATCAGCGCGGACGAATTCATCAAAGGGGGTATCACACTCAAATTAGCTAAGAAAATAGCTGCAAAGCTTGAGGAAGCAGGAATCAACGTTGTCCACGTTTCAGGTTCGCTTTCAGAGACTGAACACATGTGCGAGGCACCTATGGCAATTGAACGAGGCTACATGGTTCACCTCGCGGAAGGCATCAAGAAAGTCGTTGGCATCCCAATCATTACGGTAGGAAGAATAAACGATCCTGAATTCGCTGAGAAGATCCTCCAAGAAGGAAAGGCAGACTTGGTTTCTATGGGGCGAGCTCTGATCGCGGACCCAATGTTCCCTCTGAAAACGAAGGAAGGAAGGCTAGACGAGGTACGGAAATGCATAGCCTGCGACTATGGATGCATAAACCGACTCTTTGCAGGGCTACGAATAACATGCAACGTAAACCCTGATGTTGGAAAGGAAACGGAGTACCGGATAACCCGGACAGAAAAAGTGAAGAACATCCTCATCGCGGGCGGCGGATTAGCAGGAATGGAGGCCGCAAGGGTCGCAGCCTTAAGAGGCCATCATGTAACACTCTATGAAAAGAATGGCGAGCTAGGTGGACAGTTTATTCTCGCCACCAAACCGCCGTACAAGGAAGAGCTGCAGAACATACTCGATTATCTCCGGGGTCAGATGAACAAGCTGAACGTGAGAATTGAGCTTCTAAAAGAGGTAACGCCGGAACTTGTGAACGAAGAAAAGCCAGATGCGGTTGTAGTCGCGACCGGAGCCACGCCCGTTGTCCCTGACGTACCAGGAATCAGAAGTGGGAACGTCGTCACAGCTTGGGATTTGCTGAAGGGCACAGCTAGCGTGAAAGATGAAGTGGTAATCGTAGGCGCTGGCGAGGTTGGCTGCGAGACCGCCGAATATCTAGTAGATCAAGGCAAGAAGGTCATCTTGATCGAGACGCTTGGAGACCTGGCATTGGACATGGAACCGTTTAACAGGTATCTGCTTCTACAAAGGCTCAAGGAGAAGAAAGTCAAGATGTTTACAAGGACAATGTTTGAAGGGGTTGTGGAGGAAGGGATAGCGATCTCCGACGTTCGTGGAAAACGGTCTCTGAAAACTGAAAGCATCGTACTAGCTTTGGGCTCAAGGTCCAACAATACACTTGTGAAAGCGCTGGAAGGAAAAGCAAAACAGTTGTATGTGGCAGGCGATTGCCTAAAACCTAGGAAGAGCCTTGAGGCAATCCACGAAGGATCTTGGGTAGCAAGGCAAATCTAGTCGAGATGGTAATTGCTCAATGGATAGCAGTACATTCTTTGAACTAAGGCTTAACGTATCTGTTTAGCTCAACTGGAGTAGCCGATGGTATAGGCAGTCTGTTCATCGTGTGCAGGCCTGGTGGAGCATTGATGACTTTCGGGATTGAGTTTATGATCATGGCCGTTGTTCCAACATCGCCATGAATTCCCCCTTCGATCTTCAATCGCACATTGGGTTTACCATCTATCTCGATGGAGTCGTACTCTTCTTCGACTCTCGCGTGGGATACAAATTCAAGTTCTATGGCTTTTTCACCGCCAACAATTCCATAGGCCACGCTTCTCAGTCCAGCTACGCAACCTTTCATGATGGTTGCATAGTCGGTCTTTACCGTATCGTCGGCTAGAATGGGTTCCGGAGCCAATTCTAATATGTCGTCGAGTTTCCATTCCAAAGAGTCTGCTATCATAGCTATTGAGGAATCCAAGCCGACATGCCCTGTAATCTCCCTTTTTTCAATCTTCTCTCTGAACTCCTTTTCAGTTAGACCTGTCCCAATCTTTTTCTGGTAGGGCATCCTTCTTCTGCCAGAATTCATCATGCGTGTGACTTTGATGCGCCTAATTTCGAGGCACGGCCCCGTAGCGGTGATGGGGAGAGTGTCCATCAAGAATCCGGGGTTTATTCCAGTGCCTAAGACGGAAACCTTATGCTTCTCAGCTAGTCTATCCAGTCTGTTGGCAATAGCTCTGTTCTTCGGGTATGGATAGACGAGTTCTTCGCATGTTGAGACTACATTAGTTTCTGCTCTGATGCATTCGCTTATCTGTGGATACACTTGCTTGAGGCTTGATGACGTGGCGTGGATTACAATGTCAGGCTTGGCTTTGGAGAAAGCTTTCCTCGCATCTTTCTCAACAATCAGATCGAGCTTGTGAGGTAGCCCAAGTATATCTCCAAGATCTCTTCCGATCTTGCCTTCAGCTACGTCTATGGCGGCGATTATCTTCACGCCTCTCTTCTCAAGCAGAGCCTTTGCTATTGAAGTAGAGATGACGCCTACACCGTAGAACGCAACCTTAACTGATCTATTCATACTGACACCACGGCCTAAGACTTTTTCTTTCTAGTGTACTCCCTAAACATTCTCATAACTTCTCGAGTTATGGGTCCCGGTTTTCCATCGCCTATCTTTGTGTGGTCGATTCGGACGACAGGTATAACCTCATGGCTTGATGAAGTAAAAAATGCCTCATGAAGGGATGGAATCTCTGAAACCGTCACGAACCTGTAATCAACTGGCACATGTCCTTTTATCAGTTCGAGAATAGTTTTTCGAGTTATTCCATCAACCACTTCCTTTCCAGCCGTAATGATGGTATCGTCCTTGACGGCGAAGAAGCTGCATACCGTGCATTCAGATACGACGCCATTGTGTGTATAGAGTGCTTCTTCAGCACCCTTCTCTCTGGCTCGTTTCAAGGCTTGGATAGCCTGGGCATAGTTCAGTGTTTTGGCTTCAGGAATTTCTCTTTTGCCAGGGAACGTTATGACCTTGACACCATCGCTGAAGAACCTCTTTGGATAAACGTGGATTGGTTTGGCCATGATTATAAGGCTCGGTTTGCTTGCGGGAATGAAGGAGTCTGAGCTTTCACCGCCAGTAACTACGATCCTTATTCCCTTCTCTCCATTAGGATTCTTCTGCAAGGTCCTGTAGACAAGCTCTGTTAGCTCTTTCCTGCGCCAAGGCAAATCAAGTTCTATAGCCCTTGCAGAATGCTCCAATCTTTCTAGGTGATCTATCAACCTAAAGGGCTCGCGATCGTAGGTTCTCGTAAAGTCAAAGACACCATAGGCTCTAAGGAGACCCAGATCAGATACTCTGATCGATGCATGGTTCTCTGGCACAAATCTACCATTCACATAGAAGATGGGTTCTTTCATACTAAAGCCAGCATTCTGCCTCTGATCGTGATGCGAAGCATGTTGACCAGAAATCCAGAATCATGTTCACACTATTCAGTTTAGCTCTTGAAAGCGAGCATAACAACGCATTTCTTAGACACCCTTAATCCTTCAATAGAGACCGTGTCCGAAGGAATCGCTGTACTTAAGAAGAGTTACAATGCCTGACAAATAGGAGTGTCGAATCTTGTCGAAGGTTTGGGAACCGGAAACAGTTGCCTATCTTCGGGAGGTCAGATATCAGATTGAACGATTAGGCTCCTTGGAGACTGTTAATCTGATTCTCTCTTTAGTTGAGAAAAGTGAGGAGTGGATCGATCAATCTTGTCTCAATCTTTATGCAGCATCAAATCTCATGAGTCCTATCGCAAGATCGTTGCTGTCATCTACAATAGCTACAAGGGTTGCAGAAGGGCATGTTGGCGCCAAGCATCAGATGGGTGCAAAGTATCTTGAACGAGTAGAAGCATTAGCTATCGAACTAGCTAAGAGATTGTACAAGGCAGAATATGCTGAACTAAGAGTTCTAAGCGGAAGCATGGCGAACGCTATATCCTTCAGCGCACTTACAAACCCAGGAGACATGATAATGTCCCTGAGTGTGCCTAACGGAGGTCACATTAGTTATAGAGAATTTGGCGTGGCTGGTTATCTGAAACTAAGAATCAAAGACATACCATTTGACAAGGAAAACATGAACATAGACACAATTGGATTGGCCAGAGTGCTTGAGGAGATAAGGCCTAAGCTTCTAGTGCTTGGTGCCAGTTTGATATTATTTCCTTATCCTTTGGAGGATATCCGTGAAATAGCGGAAGATACGGGCTCCATAATCCATTACGATGGCGCCCATGTTGCTGGATTAGTTGCTGGCGGTGAATTCCAAGACCCACTCCATGAAGGAGCAGACGTGTTTACCACATCCACTTACAAGACATTGGGCGGGCCGCCAGGCGGCCTAGTATTATGCAATGACGACAAAATTGCCAAGAAAATTGACAAGGCTGCATTTCCTGGAATGACAGCTGGGATTCATTATAATAGGGTGGCTGCCATGGCGGTAGTTCTGGCCGAATTTCTGGAGTTTGGATCGGAATACGCAAGGCAAACTATGCGGAATGCGAAGGAGTTGGCGATGACGCTTAACCGAGAAGGCTTTGATGTACTGTGTAAACGGAACGGCTTCACAAGATCCCATCAAGTTGCGGTCGATGTGTCCGCTCTCGGTGGAGGAAAAAAATCTTCCGTTAGACTCGAGAGAGCGAACGTAATCTGTAATGATAACCTGCTTCCTGGGGACTCCCTTGGCATGATTAGGAATCCAAGTGGGCTGAGACTTGGTGTACAGGAACTCACTAGGCTGGGCATGAAAGAAAAGGAGATGCGGCGAGTAGCTGAGTTCATGAGTAGAGTATTGATCCATAAAGAGAATCCAGTGAGAATAGCAAGTGAGGTTAAGGAATTCAGAAAGAAATATACAAAAGTACATTACTGCTTCAACGGGCATGTCATGGAAAGTCTGAACGAGAAATTCAATTCATGAAAATCATGGTATTATGCACGAAAACCCGGCTTTGGATCACAACTGTCCTATCACAAGAAAATGTGTATGAATAGACTTCATACATAGGTCGTGCAACGAAAGGCTCATTTAAGAACCTTGATACCTAGCAGGTCGGGGAACTGGATTTGAGAATTCCCGGAGCGAAAGCCAAGAGTATTCTGAAAAGAGATAACAAAGTGATTACACCATCCAACGTTCGGCCTTGGCCTCTTGTTGCGAGCAGAGCGCGGGGATGCAAGATTGTGGACGTAGATGGAAATCAGTTTTTGGACTTTTTGTCGGGAGCCGCTGCTGCGAATGTTGGTTACTGCAATTTAGAGGTAGTCAATGCGCTGAAGAATCAGGCTGGGAAGATGGACTACTGCATGCATGCGTACTACTACAATGAGCTACCAGTTAAATTGGCGGAGAAATTGACAACCCTAGTGCCAGGTACTTTCAACAAGAAGGTTTCTTACGGCCTGTCCGGTTCTGACGCTAACGATACAGCTCTCAAGCTGGTCCGGTTCTATACCAAGAAACCAAATGCGATAACTTTTGTCGGTTCATATCATGGCCAAACATATGGTGGGCTTTCCCTTTCTGCGATTTGGCCTCAGATGCAAGAGAGTTTTGGGCCACTTGTGCCAGGGATGATTCACGTTCCGTACGCCAACTGTTACAGGTGCGAATACAAGCTTTCTTACCCGGGCTGCGGGCTTGAATGCGCCGCAAGGGTGAAGGAAACTGTAGAGAAGAACAATGTGGCAGCGGTATTCATTGAACCGATTCAAGGCGACGCGGGTGTAATTGTTCCGCCACCAGACTACCTGGCCGAGATTGCACGAATCTGTAGAAACCAAAACGTGGTGTATGTGGACGAAGAGGTGCAAACCGGTTTCGGCCGAACCGGTAGGATGCTGGGAATCGATCATTCGGATGTAGTTCCCGATGTGGTTGTCTTCGGGAAAGCTATTGCAGTGGGTCACTGCCTCAGTGCAGTCGTAGCAAGAGGCGAAATGATGACTTGGCCACCTGGATCCCACTTTTTCACACCGGCAGCAAACCCGATGTCTTGCGCGGCGGCTCTGGCATCTCTCGACACGTTAAGGAAAATGAGGCTGCCTCAACATGCCGAAAAGATTGGGAGGAGAATCATGAAGAGACTGCGGGAAATGCGGGAGAGACATGAATTGATCGGTGATGTGAGAGGTAAAGGACTGATGATAGGCGTGGAACTCGTCAAAGACAGGAAGACAAAGGAGCCGGCCAGAATTGAAACTGGTAGAGTTTCTTGGAGAGCTTTTGAAAAGGGGTTAGCCATGTCATACTATGGAACCTATTCCAACGTTCTCAGAATATCTCCACCACTAGTCCTAACAGAAAAAGAAGCAGACAAAGCCATGGATATGCTGGAAGAGTCCTTGATGGATGTGAAGAGTGGAAAGGCAACTAAGACCGCCACTGGCTGGTAGTCAGAATCACGGAAGCGGTTTAGCCGTGGCGTTCTGAAAAACTTTTAATCAGAGTCCAACATTCTCCTGCCCCAGTCGAGGAAGACGAATTGGGTTTCGACGATTCTTTAGTCAATGAAGCTGTAAGATTGGTTGAGAATGCTGAGGGTGCGAAGATAATTCTGAGGATGTTGGGTGCCACGGCTATTAGACTCCACTGTCCAGGAAATCAGAAGCTATTCGAAACCTTGAATCGAAGAATTACTGACATAGATTTTGCTGCTTATGGAAAGCAGAAGAATGCAATTGCTAAGTTCATTTCAGAGCATGGATACAAGCAACCACAACATCTTACCATAGGCGCCTTTGTAGATAGAGAAATCTTTGAAGGTGTAGATGGCAAACACATAGACGTCTTTTTCGACAAGCTTGAGTTTTGTCACACGATATCCTTCAGCGGCAGACTAGAAAATGATCGACCAACAGTGCCATTGTCTGAGCTTTTGCTGGAAAAAATGCAGATCGTGCAGATCAATGAGAAAGACTTGAAGGACACAACGGTGATGTTACTTGAACATGACATCGGTGATGCAGATGGTGACATTGTCAATGCGGGAATAGTTTCAAAAGCACTAGCGAGCGACTGGGGTTTCTACTATACCGTTACCGTGAACTTGGGTAAGGTAAAGAACTATGTTGAAAAGTTTCCCTGGATAAGTCAAGAAGACTCTGGACTGGTTAAAGCAAGAATTGACAAATTACTGGAACGTATTGAGCGAGAGCCTAAATCTATGGGCTGGAAAATGCGGGCTAAGGTAGGCGCTAAGAAGAAGTGGTACAGAGATGTTGAAGAAGTTGACCGTGCAGAGTGGCTTAGTGAGCAGGGACAGAGGTGTTAGGATTGACGGAAATCAAGAAAATCTTTTTTTCGACCGATATCCACGGATCTGAAGTATGTTTCAAGAAGTTCCTAAACGCCGGGAAGTTCTATGGCGTCGACGTCTTGATTCTAGGTGGAGACATCACCGGGAAGTTAATGATTGCATTCATAGAGCAACCAGATGGAAACTACAAAGCTTTCTATCTTGGTTCAGAAAACATTGTCAAACGCAATGAGGTAGAAAAAACTGAAAAAATGTTGAGAGACTCAGGCGCCTATACTTTCAGAACTACTCCAAGTGAATATGAGGAGCTAAATGCTGACCCTGCGAAGAGTGAAAAACTGTTCAAAGAACTGATGATACGAAGATTGAGAGAATGGTTAGCCCTAGCAGAAGAGCGCCTTAAGGGTTCAGGCATTCCCATGTACATGACAGGAGGAAACGATGATCCATATGAAATTGAAGAAATCATTAGGGGATCATCTTATGTTAGGGACCCAGAGGGCGATGTCGTAACAATGGGTGATTATGAATTGGCCAGCACCGGCTACAGTAATATTACTCCTTGGCACTGTCCACGTGATATTGCCGATGGGGAAATGGGAAAGAAGATTGATCAAATGGTGCAAAAGGTGAGCAACTTTGACAAGTGCATCTTCAATTTTCACACCCCGCCCTATGACACCCCAATAGATCTTGCCCCGGAACTCAAGGAAGACTTGACGCCCGTTTTGTCTCGAGCAGGAGGCTTCAACATGATACATGTAGGCAGTAAGTCAGTGCGGGCGGCTATCGAGAAATATCAGCCATTTCTGGGTCTACACGGGCACATTCACGAGTCTAGAGCCTACATAAACATTGGAAGAACGGTGTGTGTTAACCCTGGAAGTGAGTATGGAGAAGGTGTGCTGCGAGGTGCCTTGATAACTCCTAAGAAAAAGGGAGGTATTGAGAACCCCGAGTTCACATATGGGTGAATCTCGGTTCTTTCGTTGAGATCTTAGAGAGGCGCACAAATTCGAAATCGACCAGCATCTGTCCATTGATGGGTTAGAGAGCAGTTCTTCGAGTTATCCCATCGACTACGTCCTTTCGCGCTGTAATGATTGCCCCGTCTTTGACGGCGAAGAATCTGCATATAGTGCGAATTTGTGTCGGGCAATCACGATCCTCAGAAGGGAAGTGAATACCGCTGTTTGAGTATTTCAACTACTTCTAGCGCAGCTTCGAAGAATCCGCGTCCATATGAGTCAAAATCGAAGTTTATCTCAGACATGTGAAACTGAATGACGGACCACAAAGCCCATTGAAGATTGGAAGTGAACTTGTAGCAATCTACCACACGCTTGTGGCGCTCTTTTTCTTTTCCGAAAACAATTCCCAATATGTGATCTTCTTCTTTTTCAGTCATTGGAGTGGGAGAGTGGCTGCCTTCTGCTTGTCCAACAAGGAAGTCAGCGATCTCGTGGCGTGGATCGGCCATGCCACCGTACTCCCAATCTATAAGAGCCACCGAGTCATCGCGTAGGATGACATTATCGGAAACGAAATCATTGTGACAAGGGACAGGTGAGAGTGGGGCTTTGTTCACCTCACTTTCAATTATTTCTTTGAATCTTGTCATTTTTTCCATTGGATAGTCTCTTACGATCTCGTGGCCATAAGTTCTTATCCGGTTCATGTACTTGTCCAGCTCGCTGAAAATACTATACTTCCTGTACAATTCGACCCCAGATTCGTTGAGCTGCTTGACCGTCTTGAAGAATCTTTCTCTGATCTCTGGATTCTTGAAATCCTCTTTCTTAGCGGTGACGCCTGGAATATAAGCGAAAATTGCGATTTTGCTATCGTTCTTGTAATCTATTACTCCAGGAATTACACTCTTTGGATTTGAGTCGCCGGGTTTCCATATCAGGTTGGTTGATTCGAGAATCTTTAGATCGTTTATTTCACCGTCCCTGTCAGAAAAGAAGTCTGTGTTTCTTCCAGGGATTCTCACCTTGTAGAATTTACCATCATCTTCTACCAAGAAATTCTTGTTGCTGAGGCCGCCCTCAAGTACACTTATCTTGACGGGCCTTTGCATCCACTCGGATCTTAAGGCTCTAACGAAGTCAGCCTCCACCATCTTTCACGGTACCCCTTCATGCATGCCATCAGGCTTGAACCTTAAGTTTTTTCTGGAACCATCGAGGGCTGTGACACTCGCGCGGCTCGATCAGTGTCGCAATCGAAAGAACAGAAATAGTCAGCAACGTAACCACTAGAGCGGAAACAAACTTACTATAAGTAATCTTGAGCTTTCTTGTATAGCGCATCGATAGGAACTGTGTCTGATCTGATCAGCGTTGCGAAAGATGATGAACTGCCCCCCCTCATTAGTCAGTTTCCCGATACTCCCTCAGACTGTTTGTTCGATTCCAGAACCTCTGTTTTCTCGATAATCTACGCATCAAGAAACTATCGCCTATGTTCCCGATGTGCTAGTACAGGGTACAAAGTTTAGGAAGACCGTTCCTGGGGTTTCCCTTAGAATTGTCGGTACAAAACAGAGAAGGTTCACGGTTGTAAAGGCATGCGTAGAGAAATCTATATCAATATTTTGACATTGTAAGCAATAACCATGACAAAATACGAAAGAGACGAACTCGACGAGAAGGACAAGAAGATCCTCGAATTACTTCAGGACGATGGTCGGCTGCCTCTAAGCGAGGTAGCTCGCAAGGTAGGCGGGATTACAAAAGTAGGCGTGGCTTACAGATTGAAACGCTTGACCAGAAAGGGCATTATTGAAGGATTTCACGCAAGGATTAACCCCGAAAAGGTTGGAAAAGAATACGTGCTTATTACCCGTGTTCGCTGTGACCCCAGAGGGGTAGCCGAGGAAAAGGTTGCGCAGAGAATCGCCTCGTTAAAAGGAGTAAGTTCGGTGTACCAACTATTCGGTGCTGATGATCTGTTGGTCATATCGCGATGTTCAAACAAAGAAGAGGCGAGAAACCTTGCATACGCTTTCTTGCGCACGAAGAATGTAGGTGACACCAACACGGTCGTATGCTATAAAGTATTCAAAGAGAGCTGCAGGATCGACCTGTTATGACAAGAGTTTGCGTGCGCCCTTTTGAGATCAGATTTATGTAACTTTTTCCTTTGACAGGCAAATGGCATTAATTTTCTTACGGAACTGTCAAATTCGGATATAATGCTTTCCAAAGACTTAAATAAAAAACGCAACCGTATTTGGTGGCACGCAAAATTCAGGTGGACAACATATGACTCAAGAAGGCATTTTCGTTAGAAAAGCATCGGGGCTGATCCGTAGAGTGAGCCCGTTTCAGGCTCTCTCCTATTCGTTCCAAGCTCCAGCTTTGCTTCTAGTAGCGATATACATGATTTGGGGGACTATACTATACCCTGGAGCCAACTATTTGGTTGGTTCATGGGCCGTGATCGTGATTTACCCATCAGTTCTCATATACGTGCTACTTGCGATCGCGATGCCACGGTCGGGAGGCGAATATCTCTATGTAAGTCGGTCTCTTGGACCAGGGTGGGGATTATTCACTTCTTGGCAGATGACTATCAACTCATACATATGGCCTGGGCTGCTAACGCAATTTGGAATTTACTACGGTGTGCCTCCTCTTCTCATGGCAGTGGGAAACGCCACAGGCAATGTGGCTTTGAGAGGCCTTGCTGTTGCGATAAGCGACCCAGCTAATCCAGCATATATATGGATGTTCATTATGGGGTTCATCTTTCTGGTGTTCAGCAACTTAGTGCATTACCTTGGCGTTCAATGGGTGGCGCGAGTTTCGGTTGTGGCATTCTTCGCGATTATCCTTGAGTTCATTGTGTGGACATTGATATTTGGTACATCAAACCCAACGAGCTTCATGGTCAACGTTGAAAGGAACCTCGGAATCAACTTCCAGAACGATATAGTTGGGGTAGCAAGGGCTACTCCTGGTTTTATGGAAGGGACTGTTCTTTCTATGTCAATCTTCGCTGGAGCAATTTATGTCAGCCAGAACACTCTTGCATCTACATTCCCGGCTAATTTCTGTGGAGAGATCAAATCCGTTGCAAAGTCACAGTCGCTCGCCCAGGTTGGATCAATCGCATTGTATGCAGTCCTGTATACTTTCGCAGCGGCCTTGGTCTATCATGCAATAGGACTCGAGAACTATCAGGCTATATCCCAACTTACAACGATCGGAGCAGCAGCGCCCTACTACTCCAGAGCTTCTGAACTTTTTGGAACGTTTCCGTCATTCTACCTTCTCGCCATGTTTGCTACTGACAACGTGTATCTGCCGATCATTTCATCAATACTTTACATCCTTGCCATGTTCTGTTCAGTCGCCGCCTTACCGATGGGTGCTAGTAGAAACGTGTTTGCCTACTCAATAGACGGCATATTCCCCGGATTCTTGAGCAAGGTTGATCGCAGAGGATCACCATGGATTCTATGCTTAATATCGGCCATAATGGGCTTCTTCACATTGTACCTTGCCCTGTACACGCTCTACCTCCAAATGATCGCCTATTCTACCGCTATATGGTTCATAGGATGGGTTGTCCTTGGCATCGGAGCAATGGCTTTTCCATACGCCAAGGGTAGCCGCGGCATCTACGAGAAAGCACCACGAATCGTCAGAATGAAGATTCTGGGAGTTCCTATTCTGGTAATCCTAGGATTCTTGGGTTTGATTTCCAGCGCATGGATCGTCTACATATTGTTCATGCCAGCGCTCACCGGCGGAGCTCTCGCACTGACGCCACTCATAACCACCGTTACTGTGTGTTCAGCCTTCCCGTGGATCGTATACGGGTTAGCACGAGTCTACAACAAGCAGAAACACATAAACATAGATCTACGATTCAAGGAGATTCCTCCAGACTAGGAGGTTCGCCTCCAGTCTGGCACCCTAATTCCAGGGTCGGGCTCTCTCGAACCCGATTCTCAAGATAGAGGATAACTTCAGTGGGAAGTTTTTCAACAGAACTTATATGTGTCACCAGAATTCCACAGTCTCCTAGCTAGGAATCAGGTTGAATCAATTGTCAAAAGTAAGCAAACCAACAGGTGTATCCAGATCTGTAACCCCTGAACGGGCAAGACAGGTAATGGAGAAGTATCCGAAGATGCTGGTCGTCTACCCAAGGCGTTGCACTGCATGTGGAAGATGCATGCTGCACTGCTCGTTCGCCCACGAGGAAGTGAACAATCCTTTGAAAGCGAGAATTCACGTAGTGCGATACGAGCCGTACGTTGATTCTGCCGTAGTTTGCTGGCAGTGTGGCATATGTATCAATAGCTGTCCCATTGGAGTTATCAAGAGGAATCGAGCGACAGGGGCCGTTGTCATAGATGAGAAGAAGTGCAATGGCTGTGGCCAATGTCAATTGGTATGTCCAATCGGAGCTATCACAATGGATCCAACAAGACTTGTAGCTTTGAAATGTGATCTCTGCAAAGGTGATCCAGCCTGCGTAAAAGGTTGCCCATACAATGCATTAGGCTTCGAGAAGCCTGAGAACGGCGCCTACTATAGGAGACTCGAGTCGGCTCTTGTACTGGGCCGCAAGGAACTAGGGTGAAGGTGAACTAGTTTGGCATTTGGATTTGTTGGGAAAATTGCAAGGATAGACCTTACGAACGGTAAAGTGAAAAAGGAACCGATAGACGAGAAGACGGCGAAGAGATTTGTAGGGTGTGTCGGATACGCTGCGAAGATACTCTGGGATGAACTTAAGCCCGGTATAGACCCGCTAGGTCCTCAGAATAAGCTAATAATGGCAACCGGTCCGTTGACGGGCACATTAGTACCGAACTCCGGTTCTTACGAAGCTTGCTTCAAATCACCTCTTACGGGCGTTTGGGCCGAAACTCGTTCTGGCGGAAGATGGGGGTCGTACCTGAAATACGCCGGATACGACATCCTGATTCTTGAAGGAAAATCGGAGAAACCCGTATACTTGACAGTCCTTGACGGCGAAGTTGAGATAAAACCCGCGGACAAGATCTGGGGAAAGACAGTTCCCGAAACGGAAGCTATCATAAAAGAAGAGATCAAGACACCCGAAGCGAGCGTGGCAAGCATAGGGATCGCGGGAGAGAACAAAGTCAAAATCGCCTGCATCATGAACGACCTCGAAAGGGCGGCTGGCAGATGTGGCGGCGGCGCAGTTATGGGATCCAAGAACGTAAAGGCGATCGCCGTGTATGGACATGGAGACATAGCTGTTGCAAAACCTGACGAGTTCATGAAAGTCCTGAAAGCGACCGAAGAGAATATCATGAAGCATCCGGGAAGAGCTGGGATGCTCCTAGGAACCATAGGGGCTTTCACAACAGTCAGTCAAATGGGTGACCTTCCAACAAAATATGGATGGAGTGGACATTGGGACAATGCCGAAGAGTTCTATGACAGATTCCTGAAGACTAACTACATTAAGAACAGAGCATGCTGGACGTGTATGCTCGCTTGCGGACGCTATTCAGAGTCGAAAGGAAAGTGGCCAACAATTGCCTACGGTGGACCTGAGTACGAGACCGCGGGTGTCATGTCAGCGTTCTGTTTGATTGATGATAATGACGCGTTGATAAGGGCAAACTACCTCTGCAACATATATGGACTCGACACAATATCAGCCGGCCACATGGTAGCATTCGCGATGCAATGCTACGAAAAAGGTTTGATAACCAAAGAGGATACTGACGGCGTCGAGCTTACATGGGGAAACACCGAGGCGCTTATAACAATGCTTGAAAGAATAGCCAAGAGACAGGGCTTCGGAGACGTTCTTGCAGAGGGGATTAGAGGAGCAGCCCAGAAGATCGGGAAGAACGCATTAGAACTCGCCCTGCAAGTTAAGGGTCTTGATATGCCCATGCACGATCCGAGAGCGGGCAAGAGTCTGGCAGTCCAGTACGGCACCGCGAATAGAGGGATGTGCCACATTCATCCACAGGAAGTCCATGACTGCGAACATTTGGGAGCCGACTGGGATCTCAAACCATACGGCCTACCTGAAGTAAAGGATAGATTCGTAGAGAATAGGGATAAAGCGTTCATAGCCAAGCTACTCCAAGACTTTGGGATCGGCCCGGACATTCTGGGAACATGCAAGTTTCCACAAGGCACAGGCTTTAGGCTAGATTTTACGGCAGCGCTATTATCCGCGACGACTGGATGGCAAGTCAGCGATAAGGAACTCCTCAAACTAGGCGAGCGTGTTATCAACCTTCAGAGATGCTTCAACGTGCGCGAAGGCTTACGACGAAAAGACGACATGATTCCTCCAGCATTAAGACAACCACATGCAACTGGAACCAGTAAGGCAGTCGCGGTAACTAACTACGATGCAATGCTAGATGACTACTACGATCTGAGAGGATGGGACAAGCAGACTGGCATACCGACAAGAAAGACTTTGAAAGAACTCGACCTCTCAGATATAGCAGACGATTTAGCGAAACAAGTGCAAGTTCCTTAAGCATACTGTGGGAAGCACTAAGCATCCCACGACTCTTTTTTCTGAAGAATGGATATGTTCGAACTAGATGTGACGCCAAGGATTGAAACTCCAAATAAAGTACTATGGAACGATACGTGACGTGGCTGGGAAGAAGGAGGAGACGATCGAGACCCCGGAAGGAACAAGTCTCAAGAAACTTTTCGCAATGCTATCAGAGAAGTATGGAACGGCGTACACGAACCTTCTTAAAACTCCCTACCTCAGGGTTTTTGTGGACGAGAGACTCGTTGATGACAAGAATTTCGAACAGAGAATCGAAGAAGGTTCAACGGTTAGTTTGGTCCTAGCCTTGCATGGCGGTTGACCCATACTGTTAAAGGAAGACTTGCCCAAAATTTGTGGCGGGCCCGCGGGGATTCGAACCCCGGACCTCCGGCTTTCCACATTAGAAGCGTAGAGGGCCAGCGCTCTATCCAAGCTGAGCTACGAGCCCGTTTGACAGGTGTTAACATCGAGGTGGGCTTAAACTTTCCGTGGTAACTGAGAATAGTTGGGGGTTGCGTTTATTCGATGTATATGGCAGGGCGATATGGAAGGGCTAGATGTGCCCTATCTTTAGGATCAACCTTTTCTCTATCTTCTTCACTGAAGACTACCACCTCAGCGTTAAGTTCTCTTTCAAAGAATTCTTTTGCATCTCTCAAGATTGAATGTTCGTCCAAAACTTCGACTATAGCTTTAGTTCTTCGAACCTCCGGAGCCATCTTGGAAACGTCTTCAATGTATTTCTGAACAAGCCTCGCCAATTCTTTTCCACTCTTTCTCAGGGATTCGTCTGCCATGAACTCTTTCATCAAATCTGAAACATGTAGAGGTTCCGACTCCGCTTTCTTCAAGATTTGCATGTAGACTCTCCATTTCCAAGGTGCACATGAATAGTAGAAGACATGTTTGGGTTGCCGTTTTGTAGCCTTAATAATTCCTAATGTATCTTCGAGAACATTCTTTACCATCTCAATGGTCTCTTCTGCTTTAACATCAATCTTGCTGTCATCATAGGCTGGCCACGATGCATTGGCTACTAAGTCTTCTTTACCCATCTGGTGCCATATCTCTTCACAGATGTATGGAGTGAACGGTGCGAGTAAGCGGACTCTTATCTCAAGAACCTCGTTCAGGACTTTTGCTGAAGCTTTGTTATTCAAGCCAGAAGGGGTGGATGATTTTTTCCTCGTATACCATTGTATGTCTTGGTCGAGTGAGTAGAGAACTGCCTGAACTGCTTCCCTAGCCTTTAGCTTCTCCATATCGGCTGCAGCTGAACTAATAGTTCTCATGAGTCTACTCTTCAACCATCTCTCTTCTGTCCCAAGCACTTCATCACCAGACTTCTTCCCCAGGGCCATTACTTCCTTAGCCCACATGTAGAAGCGTTCAACTCTTTCATGAAGAGTCTTTGCGAGGGTTGGACTGAAATCCGCGTCTTGGAGAAGGCCGGCAGTGACCAGAATCGCTAGCCTCAATGGATCTGCTCCAAATGATCTTAATGCCTCGCGAAGTGGGAGTATGTTTCCCAATGATTTTGACATCTTCTTCCCTTCCATGAGGACGCTTCCATTCACGATGATTTGCCTCGGCCATAGTTCCTCGGGGAAGATGGCTACGTGGTTGAAGATGAAGAAAGACAGGTGATTTGGAACAAGATCTCGACCCGACTGTCTAGTGTCGAGTGGATAAAAGTAGGAGAATTGATCTCGCATGTGTTTCAGGACATCTACATTCATGCCTGAAGACATAGCCAAGTCTTCTGGACGACCTTGTCCGAGGAAGATATAGTCGAAGACTTGATTCGTTAGATTCTCTGGCCTGATATGATTCTTGGCTATCTCGTTCGCTATAGTGTAGTACGCCATGTAGATGACAGAGTCTGAAAGGCTTTCGATTATCCAGTCCTTATCCCATGGAAGTCTCGTTCCCAAACCGGATTTTCGTGCGCAGGCTTTTGCCTGTAGCCATCCGAGGGTATATTCGAATTCTGATCGAATCTCTTCGGGAAGAATACTCATTTGATCGAGGCAAGTCTTTGCAAGAGCCTTCCAGTCTTTGTCTCCATAATTGATGAACCATTGATTCTCAAACATCTTAACTACGCATTCAGTTCCACATCTACACTTAACCGGTTTGTTAATTATCTCGAACATTATGTCTGCTTTTTTCGCTTGAAGAAGATCTTCTCTCACCCGGTCTTTTGCGACGGAAACAGGAAGATCCGTATATTCACCGGTGTTTGATTTCATCCTTCCAGCATGAAACTCCTTCCCATAGATCTCGCTGGTAGCTTCCTCTAGCTTTGGATCATTCTGATTCTCTATTCCAAATCGTTTTATGGCATCTAATGCTGGGAGTTCCGAGTAACCTTCAACTTTGATTAACGAGATCGGTTTAACTTGATCTAGTATGTTAAGGGGGATTCCATATTTTTCCAGTTCTCCTAGGTTCTTGCGTAGATCTTCCAACGCCTGATAATCGTAGGGTGCATGTGCAGGAACCGACATAACGACGCCAGTTGCATTATCAGGGTCGACGAATGCGGCGGGCAGTATAGGAAGCATGTTTCCAGTCATAGGGTTCTTAATCATCTTGCCGAGAAGGCTGCGTCCGGAAACGTTTTCCTTGATTGTTGCCTTGCGATTCTGGAAGAGGAGTTTCCTGACCGCTTCTCTGCTCACAATCCACTCTTCGCCTTCGACATCAGCTTTCACATAGTCAATGTCGGGGCGAACCCACATGTTAGTTACTCCGAAAACAGTTTCGGCTCTTAGGGTGGCTGCGGGCATGAAAGATCCGTTAAGTTCAAACTTTAGGAGTACATACTCACCGATTTCTGGTTCAACGTCTCCAACGGTGTCATGTTGGCCTACGGGGTTTCCGTCGTTTGGACACCAGCCAACAGGATGGCTTCCCTGTGTTACCAAACCTTTGTCGCGTAAACGAGTAAACTGCCATTCAATGAATCGACTGTATGTTGGATCGATCGTTGTAAACTCTCTGCGCCAGTCTATCGAGTAGCCAATCTCCTTCATTCCTTGTTTGATCTCTTGATGAAAATATTGTGCGATCTTCAGTGGATCTGTAAACTCTCTCAGCTTCTCTTCTGGAACTCCATGTATCTTGAGGAAGGTCTCACGTAGTTCCTCGTCTCCTGCGCTAAGCCTCTTCGCTATAGCCAGCACAGGTGTTCCAGTGTAGTGGAACGCCATCGGGAAGAGGACATTGTATCCTCGCATCCTTCTATAACGTGCATGAACATCCGTAAGCGTGTATGTTCTACCGTGGCCAACATGCTGTGGAGAATTTGGGTATGGGTAGGCTACAGTCACAAAGAACTTGGGTTTCGTGGAGTCTGGATCGGCTTCATAGATGTGCTGATTCTGCCACTCGCTCCGCCATCTCTCCTCCATTTTGACCCAGTCTATGGTCACTTTCTCTCACCGGTGTTAGTTAGCTTTCTCAGAGACTCTTCAGCCATCTTCAGTGCTTCATCAACTTTTTTCAATAGTGTTCCTCCTCCTTGACCAAAGTATGGTTTTCCTCCGCCTCCACCGCCTACAGTCTTTGCTAGTGTCCCTGCAAGCTTTCCTGCATCTACGCCTTCCTTCACAGAATCTTCACCGGCTGAGACGAAGAGTCTTACACTATCTTTCACAAGTGCGGCTACAGCCACAGCCAGAGGGTCTGCTTCGGTGATCTTACTTGTGAGCATGACAAGTTCATCTTCGTCGCCTACGGTTCTCTTCGTAATAGCGAGTTTGAACTTTCCAATCTTTCTAGAGTTCTTGAGAAGGTTTTCAGCTTCAGTCGAAATTACTTGGCCTCTGAAACGTTCGATCATCTTTGTCATTTCATGTGACTTGTTTACCAGATCCTCGGCAACTTTATCGAGATTCTCAACTGGAGCATCCAAGATTTGAGCGGTCTTCTCGAGTATCGATTCTCTCTCTTGAACATACTTTAGAGCTTGAGGTCCCGTGGCAAAGATTATGCGTTCGACGCCGTCCTGCGGTCGTTCTACGTGAAGTATCTTGAGAGGGCCTATCTCTCCAGTTCTGGTGCAGTGGGTTCCACCACATGCCTCAACATCCCAATCACCTATCTTTACAACACGGATTTCTCGCCCTGGAACGGCTCCACCCTGATATAGCCTGAATCCATAGGTGGCTTCAGCCTTTTCTCTAGGCATCCAAGAAACATCGACTGGGATATTTTGAATTATGACTTTGCAGGCCAGATCTTCTAAGGTTCTAGTCTGCTCCTCCGTCAAACGTTCGTAATGGGATATGTCAAGTCGGCTCTTGTCCACATCCTTTCTCGCGCCAGCCTGCCAAGCATGTTCTCCCAAAACTCTTCGGGCTGCACCGATTAACACATGTGTGGCCGTGTGATGGCGCATGAGGCTGGATCTTCTCTCCCAATCGATTTTACCCTCTACCTCTGCGCCTAGAGGGGGCGCTTTTCCATCAACGCGGTGGACGACGACGTTGTTTATTTTCTGGGCGTCTATCACATTTACCTGTCTTCCGTCATAGGATAGGACTCCGAGGTCTGCGACCTGACCTCCACTCTCAGGGTAGAAAAGTGTCTGATCTAGAACTACATGGCCGTCTTCGAACGAGGATAGAACCTTCGCCTTGAAACTTGTTCTGTATGGGTCTTCATAGTATAGGGGTTTTGTATCGGGTAAACTTGACACTCTCTCCTTTAATTTCCCAGCTAATGGTATCTCCACTGGGATGGGTGCGCCTGAGTGTTTTGCGGCTACCATGCCATAGAAATTCCCTGGAACGTTTACGTCCACGTTCTCTTTGAGAGCTAATTCCCTGACCATGTCAGGTACCATGCCATGAGACTCGTAGAGTTCGATCAGGGTTTCAGAGGGGATCTCGTTCTTACCTTCTGACTTAGCCTCGTCACAAACTCTCTTAACGATCTCGGCTCCTTTCTCTAATGTTCTTTTGAACTTCTTCTCTTCAACGGACATTGCTGTTATGATCTCTTCTCTCATTCTCTTGATATTGGGAAAATCTTTTGACCAAAGTGAGATCTGCATATCCATTAAATCAAATATTCTATCCTCTATGCCAAGCAACCTTAGCATTCGATACGTTCTTCTCATGAGGAGTCGGGCGAGATAACCTTCTTCTACGTTGGATGCTACAACTCCTTCTGATAGCATGAATGAAAGGGCTTTTGTATGATCAGCTATCGCATAGGCACTTTCGACCGGTGCCAGAAGTCTGTCTAACTCCTCCCAACCCATACCTAAGCGGCTAGCCACCTTTTTCCTTGCTGCGATCTTGTCGGTGGCGACGCTTACATTCATCATACCGGAGAGTTTTGAACTCTCGATCAGTATCCTATCTTCTACACTTAGCCCTGCTAGATTCATTATCTTGTCTAGGATTGGACCGTAGATGGCGTGAAAGCAGCTTGGGGAACCTTGTGAGAGCCAAGTCCAACGTTCAATTCCGTATCCCGTGTCTACAGTTTTTATCGGCATCTCTACAAGGTCTTCGTTCGCTATCTTGTAGCTCATGAAGACGAGCGTTGAGACTTCGAGCCCTCCAACGCAGGCTTCCAAGTCCGGTCCAGCGTTGCCTCCACCTCGCCAGAAATCTTCCTTGTAAGTGACGTTCTCAGATTTTACTCCCAGAGTTCCCGTTAAGTGTTCGTGATGGTACCGGATTGTCTGATCCTTCCAGTAAACGCTCTTGTCTGGATAGTTGAACGCGTGGGCTCCTCCCATCTCGAATATTATCAGGTGTCTCCCCGCGGTTGGACCGACATTGTCGAGGTCAGTGAACCTGAGGCAAGGTTGACTGATTACAAGTGGGTTCGCAGGTGGCGGGTGGATTCCTTCGGTCACGTAGGGTTGGAAGTCGAAGATTGAAGCTCCAACGAAGTATACGTCGTTTCTCCATCGGGCGATTATCGGATATGGGTCTATTATCTTGTGGCCGTTTCTTTCAAAGAATGAGAGGAACAATCGGCGAGTGTTGCTGAGATCATAGCTTCTTCTAGTCGGTGGGTTGCCTATGAAAGTGTACTCTTGGCAAGGAGCGTCCCCGCAGTTCCTTGAGTCTGCAATCTGAGTCCAGTAGAATGTTCCGCAGATTTCACATTTCTTTCTCAGAAAATCATTCTCTTTGAAGAATGGAACAGCAAACTCATCCTCTCGTATAGCCACTTAGGTGCCCCCAGTCAAAGGAGGTGGGAGAGGAGGATTGGAGTGCTTTACCTTATCCGAAAAGCGCCCCAAGACCTGCTAAAGCTTCTTCCTCTTTCTTTTTCTCTTCTTCAGCCGGTTTCTTCTCTTCCTTCTTAGCTTCGCCGGCTGGTGGTGCCGATGCACCTGCAGATACAGTGACGACCGAGGCTGCTTTGATGGCCTCGTCTATGTTGATTTCGGAGATAGCCGCAACTAAGGCTTTAACTCTCGCTTCGTCAACATTAACTCCGGCGGCTGTAAGCACTTTTTTTACTCTCTCTTCACTGATCTTCTGTCCAGACGAGTGAAGCAACATCGCAGCGTAAACGTATTTCATTGCTTGTGTACCTCTGATATTCGTTCAATCATTTTCCATATCAAATTCCGATAGGCCTCTGTCACTACGTTTTCTCTTTCTTTTCAATCTTTTCCTCGCTCTTAGCCTCTTGTGGTTTCACAGTTGGAGACGAGTCAGTTTTAGAGCCGACCTTAGCCGATAATCCGAGCATCTGCATGTATGCTTCTCGAATTATTTGTGGAAGAGCCTCCTCTGCAGGGTACTCTGCACCGACCGCAAGTGACAGGGCTTCACGATAGGCTTTTCCAAATATCTGTGGAGCGGTCTCAGGTAAGAGATAGTCAGAGTTCACTGCGAGGTTGAAGGCTTCTGACGCAGCCTGCTTGAAGTTTGCTCGAAACTCCTCTAGATCTAGCTTGAGGTCTCCCTCTTCAAAAACCACGCCATCATCATAGGCTGCGACAAGTGATAAGCCGAGTTCCATGGGCTTTATGCCAAGTTTTGATAGAACCGAAGCAAGTTTCGGAGAGATAACGTCACCTTTCCTTGCAACAACTGTATCCTTTGCAACCCATATGCTTCCAGACTCTATCTTAGTAGGAACCTTCGCTTCGCCAAACTCACTTATTACGGGTCCAGGAGCTAGGCCTGTGTTTCCGGCAGGGACAACTATTTCGCCGGTAGCCACGTCTCCTGCTTTCGCGGGTACCCTGACCTTGTTCTTATCTAACAAAAGGACTAGGGCATGGGGAGCGATATCTGAGAAGAGGAGCATTCTTGAACCGAGCAACTTCTCAGTGAATTTCTCTATGTTCTTCTTCTTTGTTTCTTCTGCAGCCTTTTTGACCAGTGTATTCTTCGCAACCAAAAGCTGCACTTTTCCACGGAGTTTCTTTCGAACTTCATGAATCTGAGAAGATCGAACTTGTTCAAGATTGGCGGCGGCTACCATCTTGTAAGTTTTGAGATTTCCCTCTATCTTGTGAATGACTTCCTTCTTCCAAGGTGCAACTTTCTTGGTCGACATCTCATCTCATTCCTTGCTCAGCGACACCTTAACTGGGGGACCCATCGTGGTCTTCAAAATCAGGTTTCCAACATTCTTGGATCCTCTTTCAAGTTTCCCCTCGATTCCAGTGTAGGCTGTCTGAATATTCTCGATTATCTTATCGTCAGGCATATCCTCTGTCGCGACCCGGCATCGAATTGCGGGTTGATCTCTAACTCTAACTCTTACGATCTTCCTGTGGCGTTTTACAATATCTTCTATATTGGCGGTTGGAGGAACCGGAGTCGGCATCTTGCCTCTGGGGCCCAGAACGCTGCCAATACTCTTTCCCACAAGGGGCATAAGTGGCGCTTCAGCGATGAAATGATCATACTCATTTGCCAGTTTTCTCATAGCCTTCTTGTCTTTAGCCATCTTCTCAAGGTCTTCTCTCCCGAGAACTAGATCCGCGCCTTTCTTCGCTCTCAAGCCAAGATCTCCGCCAGCGAAGACACAGATCTTCACCGTCTTGCCTAAGGGATTCGGCAACTCGATAGCTTCGTTTAACCTTGACTCAGATTTCTTCAAATCTACTTCTCTAAGTTTCATAACGAATTCTACTGACTGCACGAATTTTCTCTTGGGTGAAGTCTTCCTAAGTTCCTCTATGGATTTGAGTAGGCCCTCTTTCGCTAGTGGCAACTTGCATATCACCATCATGACTTAGAGGCTTGATCCCGAAAAGAAGCTCATCTTGAAGCCAAGACGTTTTCTTTTCGCTGTAGCGATTTTGCCTCTTTCTCTTCTGAATCCGTCTCTCAGACATACAAACCCATATTTATTAGGGTTACTTTGCTCAAAACCAGTAGACATCGGTCAGTCTGCGAAATCGTCAGCCACATGCTCCAAGAAAGGGATCAAAGAACATGGCTACCGTTTAGTTGCTTTTCTCCTCTTTGAAGAGTTGGTCGTGCACGCCTTTCTCGATCTCGCTGATTACTTCTTTTGGCTCCTTTCCTTCTACGGTGATTCCCATGCTCACACATGTGCCCACAACTTCTTTCACGCAGCTCTTCAAACTCTTCGAGTAGCTGCCAGATATCTTCATTTGAGCTATCCTAATAGCTTGATCAAGGGTCATGTCGCCCGCTTTCTGGGTTTTCGCGGTTGCTGAGCCCTTCTCAATCTTAAGTTCCTTGACTATCAAGGCTGATGTGGTCGGTGTGCCTATCTCCACTTCAAAAGATTTCGTGTCAACATCAACGATGACTTTGACTGGAACCTTCATTCCCGCATAGGCTTTCGTAAGTTCGTTGATCTTGTTGACTATCATGAGAACGTTAACGCCTAGAGGTCCTAAAGCTGGACCTAAGGGTGGACCAGCAGTAGCCTCTCCGCCGTTGATCAACGCTTCAACTTGTTTCTTTTCTGACAACTTGCTCACCTTTTGTTCTTTCAACAAGTTTCACATAGTCAGCGTGCACCGTAATCGGAAGTATTGCGAATCCCTCTTCAAGGAGTTCTATTGTGACTTCTTGCTTCACTCTGTCTATGCTCGTTATCTTGGCCTTAGATCCCTTGAATGGACCGCTCACAACTTCCACGACATCGTTAACATTCAGATCTTCTATCACAGGTTTCGTAATTATGAATCGTTCTATTGCAGAGACCGTTGTCATGCCACGCGTGCGTGCACGGGCATGTCTAACGCCCGAGATGGCTTCGTCAACGATATGTGGGCCTGCGGCCTCTATGAATATGTAACCTTTAATCACTTCAGGAACAAGAACACTTGAAACCGTCAGTTTCTTCAGACCTATTCTTGAAGCTAGCAAGTCTGCTACAGTCCTCTCTTGTCCACTCGTTGTTCTTACAGCGTAGATTGCCATCTTATGTTCTTCTGACAAGGCAGTTCTCACCCCGGCGCTAAGCCTACGATCCAGAAGAGAACCTTTACCACAAATCCTAATCCGCCGATTACTAAGACTCCAAGGAAGGAGAGTCTAATCAGCAGCAATAGTTCTTTACGACTTGGTCTCGTCGTTACACGCAACAGCCTCTTTGAGGAGTCTATGAACTCTCTGAAATTCAAATTACTTCACTGCTTTGAATCCTCTTACGCATGAACAGCTCATGCTAATCAATATTTCCTTTAGCGAATATCGCGCGGCTAATCATGGAATGTTTGAGAGCCTCTATTCTAACGGGTAGGTCTAAGCAAGACTCGAAATATTTGAAGATTCAAGTGAAAGTCAGAGATCGATTATGAAAGCATTGTAATGATAGGTATGGGAATCTCAATGTGACTCGATGTTTCGTTAAATCTTTACGATCTCTATTTTGTCTCTCTCTAGAACTTCGATCAACGCGGAACGATATCCACCGCGTATTCCTTTCCAATCTATGATGGCGGTGCGACAGTCTCCAACAGTCCTCTTGAAAGTCAACTCTACGATCTCAGGTGTGAACTGGTCGAAGAAATACTTTGGCAATATATGTCCAATCGCAAAGTCTTGATTCATGTTAGCCTCGGTGTGTTTTGTTGAGTAGTGTCCTCCACCAAATCCCACGGAAGGTTTTCCTACATGCTGCGTCGTCGCCGCGGAATGGACCGCTGAGGCTACGACTTCTCCCGCAAGTCTATCGTTCCAATGTTCCGGCGAACTTCCGATCTCCACAAACATTACTGGAACTTCTAGGTCAGTTGGGCCGTGATGAGTCGCTTCCAATGAAACCGTGTATCCATTTAACCCCAACTCTTGCGTCTTCTCATTAAGCGTTAAGAGTGCAGTCTTCATTCTTCTTGGATCAGCCCAAGCAAGACTTTTTGGTCTTCCACCATAGAGCGCTGAGTTAGTGGGATTTCCTGTTGCATGTACTGTGAGGCTTCGTTGACCACTCTCGCTGCTATGACGCGAGGCGAAGATTATGGTCTCGGCGTGAAAGTCTCTATCTAGGTCCCTTGCATGGATTCCATCAACATCAATGTGAACGAGTAGGATTCCATCATGTTCTAAGACAGGCTTGCCGCAGTATATTCTCTCAGTCTCTTTGAAATCATGATTTTGAACTAATCTCTCTGCGATATTCACTGATGCCGGATCCTTATCTGAAGTGACAATGAGCACTGAGATAGAGGGAGCCTCCTGCATGCACGTTAGAAGAAATCGTTCTAAAGCAGTAGGTATAGGAGGCCTCTAGTAGAGTGAAGTCTATTCTCGGCTTGGTCCCAGACTGCGGATCTATCTCCGTCTATTACGGCGCTTTGAACCTCTTCCTCGCGATGGCATGGGAGGTCATGCATGAAGATTGCTTCTCTTGAGGCTGCTGAGAATAGTTCTTGGTTTACTTGGTATTTTGGAAGAAACAGGCTGAGCCTTTTCTGTCTCTCGGCATCTTGGCCCATACTCACGAAAACGTCGGTATACACGATATCTGCATTTTTGACTGCTTCATAGGGTTCGTGAAGTATCTGAATCTTTGATCCGGACTCCGCCGCGTTTTTCGTCGCGAACTGAACATATTTCTCGTGAGGTTCATAACCTTCTGGGCAAGCGACACTCACATCCATTCCGAACGTTGAGCAGCCAACTAAGAGGGAGTTGCAGACATTGTTTCCATCTCCCACATAAGCGAGTTTCAGCCCCTCCAACCGTTTTTTCTTTTCCCATATAGTCAAGAGATCGGCCAGAATCTGAACAGGATGCGAGAGGTCGGAGAGTCCATTTATGACAGGAACATCTGCATATTTCGCAAGCTCCTCCAATGTTGAGTGTTTGTAGACCCGTGCCATAATCCCGTCAACGTATCTGCTCATCACGCGAGCAGAGTCTGCCACTGTTTCGCCTCGACCCAACTGTAGTTCGTTCCAACCAAGGTAAAACGCGTCTCCGCCAAGGCTTTTCATCGCTATCTCGAAGGATATCCTGGTTCTAGTTGAGGGTTTCTCGAATATCAAAGCGAGATGTTTTCCTCTCATTGTATTCAAGATCTTTCGTTGGGCAACTTTACGTTTAAGCGTCTTAGCTACTTTGAGGATTTGCCACAATTCACTCTTTGAATAGTCTTGTAGTTCGATGAAGTCTCGTCCACGGATAGCCAACTATCTCACTTCGCAGGTAAATCCTGAATTCAGACATAAAACCTTTGAGAGCGTCTTCGATCCTGTGATAATGTTCTAGCCAAGTATGTTCTTGATGACGAAGTCCGAGTTGAACTGGACTAGGTCATCGTATCCTTGGCCTACGCCAGCGTAGATGACAGGTTTTCCTGTTGTAACGGTTACCGAGATGGCTGATCCACCTCTTGCGTCAGCATCCAATTTGGCTAGGATGATTGCGTCAACTCCTACGGCATCGTTAAAGACCTTGGATTGTTCAGCGGCATCGTTCGCTGTTAGGGCATCCACGACTAGGATCTTCAGGTCGGGGTTTGATACGCGAACTATCTTCTTCATCTCGTCTAGTAGGTTGCGATTCGTCTGCATCCTACCCGCCGTATCGACTAAGACGACGTTAGTCCCATGTGAACGTGCATAGTTGATCGCATCAAATGCAACTGCGGCTGCATCAGCTCCATACGTATGTTTAATCACTCTCACGCCGATCCTCTGGGCATGTTCCTCCATCTGCTCGATTGAACCAGCGCGGTATGTATCCGCACATGCGATGATGACTGTCAATCCCTTCCTAAGGAGAAGTTTCGCAACCTTGGCTATGGTAGTAGTCTTGCCTGTACCATTGATTCCCAGAAAAACGATTATCGCTGGAGAGTTCTGTGCACGTTTCCGTTCGACTAGGCGTATCAAATCAACCTCTTGAACTGTAGACATAATCTCCTTTAGGCTATCTTTTAATGCGGAGTCTACTACGCTTTGTCTGTCGCCAAATCTTGGAATGAGGGTTCCATGAATCTTACTTTTCATTGAGTCGCATATCCGTTCAGCAACTGGAAGTGCCACGTCATTCTGAATAAGATCGAGTTTGAACTCATCCAGATACTGGTCAAGATCCTTACCGCCGAGTTCAGATCTTGAGATCTTCTGTAGGACGCTGTTAACTCCCGTCTTCAATCTATCAAACAATCTTCATCAACGGAACAGAGAGGTTCCAAGGGTAATCTTTGTCGTCTAGATCTTTGCATATACTTAAGGAACGCTATGTAATAGGTCGCTAGAGATATTAACCAAGACTGTAGAGTCTATAGTTTAGGAAGCGCCATGATCCGTATTTCCAAGAAGACTAAACTAAAACCGGAAGCAATTATGGAGAAGGCGGTTCAGTACTTCTCCAAAGAAGTGGGTTTGAAATTAACGGATCTGAGTGCTTGTTGCGCATATTTTGAGGATGCGGGAGGCTATGTGAAGGTCTCACTTGCCGTGAACGACAGCACGGATGTCGAAGTCGAGAGTCGCGATTGGGAGTATCAGGCCAAAGAGTTTCTGAGCAGATTCTAGTTTCCAAGTGTTGCTGTATTATCTCGTTGAGGCAGGTGGAGTTTAGATTAATTCTACGGATTCTCCACCTTTCTTTCTTACTAGCTCCGAAATCCTAGACCTGTCTTCCTCAAGTTTTGATGCAACCTGTGTAAGCTGTTGCTGCAGTGATGTTCTTATCCTCTCAAGTTCTGCTTGCCTGTTTTTCAGTTCAAAGATTGAATCGTCCACGCTCTTCTCCACGGCGACTCCGGCGCCAACACCCATAATGACCTTCTCAGTGTCGGCCAGTTCTGTTCTAACGAAAGATCCTGCACCTATAGGAGCTAGGGTCTCGGATCCCTTAGGTTTTCCTTTGATTCCTTCAAGCGTCTGGTTGGCCACATATATGTCGGTTAGAGAAGCGTTAACCATTTCAAGTCTAGTTTGATATATTCTTGCAGTTCCTTCTAGAAGTCTCTGCTCGACCAATAATTCTCTTAAATTCTGATCCACCTGAATCATTTCTTATTTCGGCTCCTTACCTTTCTCGGATTCTTGAACTTTCGTCACCTTTATGTCGAATCTTTTTGCTTTATGCCTACTCCCCATCTCAGAATAGATCTTCTCCAGGGCGTCAGACTCTTTCAGAGCCTTCACGTCCTTTGTAAATGAAATCTTCCTTCCACTCTTCTTAACGTAGCCAGTTATGTTAAACGTCTTGACTTCATTCATTCTAATGGCCTCTTGAAATCGATCGTGTCCTCTGTTCTTTTTGTTCTTGTCCCATTGGAGCTGCGTAATAATAAAGGCTGTGTCAAGTAGTGGCGACAAGAATGATTGAATCTGAATCCTGCGAGCCTACCTACTAAACGCCCATGATTTGGCTAATCGCCATAAGTTCAGGTCCAGAAGTCATTGAACCCGCTATCGCTCCGTTGCTATTCGCCAGTAGACCCGATCTTGGATAAGGGACTCCACCGTTAACGGTTCCAGTATCTACGGGAACTTTGAGGGTTTCCTGAATGTTCTCTTTCTCCGCCTCTCTGATCTTGGGATGTACAATTATTCCTTTGTTTGTTGCAACCGCAAGTGATCCGACGAAGGGTAAACCGAACACCTCGCCTTTCACAACCTCTACCTTGAGTATGTTTGAGATCCTCTCAACGACTGGTGCCGGTAACCTTGGGTCAACCACAGCTCCATAGTCATTCGCTAAGACGAGGTTTCCAATGGCGGTCCATTTCCCTTTAAGAATCTCAACTCTTAGACCCGTTGCTTTCTTGACCGCCCTCATTTCATAATCACGTATAGTATGAGGAACCAGTATGCCTTCGGAGTTTCCGCTTACTAGGGCTCCAATGACTGATGACCCGCCAATGCTACACTGGAAAACGTCTACTTTGAGGGAGTCATGGAATCTCTGAATCTTTCTTGGGGAGAGACCTAGAGGAACGAGGCACAGGGCTTCATTTGAAAAACCATATACGCCCACGTTCGGGCTTCCAAAAATATCATCGAGAATTAGTGACAAAATCTGGATCTGCCAAGATTTGATTATGTCGGATAGACGTTAACAGATAGATGTGAAACGCCTACGTCTTTGTCGGTGGATATATTATCACGTTGCCTTCCTTATCTTTCACAGCTCTGATCTTTAATTTTCGAGGAGGCTTTTCTATGCTACGTGACCAAACCTCTTCATTTATCTCGTTGCTCACGATCACGCTTTCAACTTTCATATTCCGCTTTACAAATTCCTTCAGTACTCTGATTGCTCTTGGAGCTCTATGTTTTCTAGGGGCTTTCCAAGCTTCCCGTAGGTTCACTGTGTAAGCCCTCTCCTCTACTATCTCAATTTCTTCTTCAGGTTTCTCTTCTTCAGTTGGCTTTTTCGGTTTAGGTGCAGCCTCGACAGTCTCTTCTTTTCTTTCTTCAACAGTCTCTTTGTCTTCCACTATTTCTTCTTTCGACATGTCAAATCCTCCCTAGACCTTGAGCTTCGTTCTTCTCCACTGTCTCTTCTTTGGATGGGTTCTGACTCGCCCCATCGTCCTTGCAATTACCCATGTTGGAACACTTCTCTTTTGTTTCAAGGCCCGGGCAAGTCTACGTTTACGTGCAGTCGGCTTATTCCTCGCCAAGTTCACGCTCTCCTTATCCTGATTTCTTTTCTCTGGGACTGAAGGTGTGTAAGGGCTTCTTTCAGTTGCTTATCGCCTATAGGGGTTCGAAGCCTACCTGTCTGTGCAAGTTGTATCAACTGCAGTTCAAGCTGAGCGGCGAATTCAGGTTTTACCATCCGAATGTTTGTGAGTCGTTGTCGCGCTTCAGGGGTTAGAATCGTTCTCAGTATCGACTGTTTTTGTGTCTCAAGGTCTTGTTGGACATCCGTTCTTTTCTGTTCCTCAGCCATCGCTCGTTGTAACTCTGAAAGCCTCCTTTTTCTCAAGAGTTCAAGTTCTTCTTCGCTTACTTCCTCGCTCATTTCAACTCTCCTTTGATGAGCTTCGGGTTTCTTTCAACACTTGTGCAGCCAGCTTGTTAAGCATGCTAACTCCTTCTTTGGAGAGTTTTCTTCCTTCTTTTTCGGCGTGTGTTACCAAACCCGCTTTCTCAAGTTGCTGGAGGGGGTCTCTGATGCTTGACCCGCCACTGGATCTTACATGTTCAATTCTTCTTCCTTTTCTCTTGCGGCCTCCATACTCGACCCTCAATCTTGAAATTCCAAGGGGACCGTGAATGTAGAGTTTCCTTAGCAATGATGCGCATCTCAAATACCACCAGTCTCTGTCTTGTGGTGGGAACTCTTTATGTGAACCGGTCTTGGCTGTGGCTGACCATGCAGGCGGGGTAACTTCCCCAACGTTTTCCTTAAGGTGCTTCGACAACCTGCTCAGGAACATTTCTGTGGGAACATCACGTGGAGTTGGCAATTACATTACACTTCTTGTCTTAAACGGATCTTCAGAGTTTCGACAGGATCATATAAGTTTTGACAGATCAGGTCTTTGAAGCCTTCTTATAGAGGGTAAAAGTCCTACCTCGAGCATCAACAAGCTTTGAGGACGTTTCCTCGGCCACTCTCTCCGCAACTTTCCTCACCGCCTCCGAGGATAGGCCAGATCTCTGAACTTTCGCCTTCACCAACTCATTAGTCTTCAACTGTACCTTGATTTGATCAAGCACAGGCGCTGTTACCCCTTCCTTTCCAATCCACACTGTTGGCTTGGCAATCCCAGATTTCTTGAATAGTTTTGGTGAGACTTTCATTGAATGCTCTTCTCCTTTAATGCAGGATATCTTTTGTGATTGCCACAGTCCAAACATGTAATGACTACTTTCGTTCCTCCATCCGAACGGGTTCTTACTCTGCAATTGAATCCGGGAACTAGTAGCGTCCCACAGTTCTTACAGATCATCTGCTTGTATTCTCTTGGAATACTCATTTGAGATCTCATACCAATCCTTCTCGCAAGTTCAACGTATCTGCGCGTCAATTTGGAGTCTTTCCTTATGGTCTTCATGGCTAGGTCTAACAGTATTTCCATTCGTTCTCTGGCTATGTCTCGCTCAGCGTCTCTCCAGCGTTTCATCAATCTCTCATTCTTATATCATTGGTAGACAACGTTAAAAGTTGTAGAACTTTGCCATTGACATTCATTTTAGCAGAGACGGCTCTGGAGACGGTTCCAAGAAGGATCCTCCGTCACCCATCGGTTGTTGCACGAGCGAAGACTCTGAGGAAACGGCCAGCTCTAACCTTGTTGGATAGAACGTATCATCACGGGGCAATGTTGGGACTTTTGGATGCTAAGAAACGCGGAAGACCGGACATAGCCCACGTGACACTTCTCGAGATCCTTTCTACTCCATTGAACAAGGAGGGGCGGCTGAGGTCATACATTCACACAATAAACGATTACGTAATCCACGTTGATGAAAGAACCCGGCTCCCAAGGAACTATGATAGATTTGTAGGTCTTGTGGAACAACTCTTTCTTGATAGGCGAGTTCCGCCGGAAGGTGAACCTCTACTCTCATTGAAGAAGATGAGCGTTAAGGAACTTGTTGAAACGGTTCGACCAACAATGACAGTGGCTTTCAGCTCAGTTGGAACACCAACCACAATACAGCAAGTTTGCAGGGACCTAGCCAAAGAACGCCATCCCGCGGTCATAATTGGAGGCTTTGCGCATGGACACTTCTCTGAGACAACGTCTCAAGTAGCGGACATGGTGGTGTCGATCTATGATAAGCCTCTTGATGCATGGGTTGTTGCGTCAAGGATAGTCTACGAATACGAAGTAGAATCAGCAAAGTGAATACATTACTGTTCTACGAAGAGTCTAATTCGGGTCGTCTCAGTTTTGTGCATCGAGTAACGCAAAGGATCGTAGCAAGAAGTACCAGTAGAATAACGAGGCTTAACGAATAGTCTGGGAATTCTGGAATTGTGATCCATCTTCCATAGATGAAAGCACTAGTGGCCGTGGCTGTGGTTTCAAGATTTGAATCATTTTCAATTGAGCCATTTGCGTTGATTCCGATATAGAATCCGCCATCTTCTGACTTACGGTTCAAAGCCTGTTGAAGATCGATTCTCTTCTCATTCACTCCAGTCATCCAGTTGTACAGGTTTAGTGCATAATCTTCAAACTTCAAATCACCTAAAACTATCCATATCTCTACTAAGGCTCTCATCAGTTCCGCGGCTCGATAGACCTGTTTTGGGTACTCTGCTACTGCAGACTTTGTCCTATACCAGTACGCGCCCCAGTTGCTGTCAACCAGTTTAAGGAGAAAATTGTCAGACCACTTGTAGATACTTGCTCTCACATTTGAAAAGGTAGGCTCCGTCTGATTTCTTAGGGATGTAATCGTCCGGAGGTAGCTCGTCAATCCAAACATCGCTCTTCCGTTTGAGTCAGTGTATTGTGCATTATTGGTTTCGTCATGGTAGAACCCGCCATAGGCCCATGAAGATCTATTCATTTCCTGTCGGCTGAGTATCCATAGTGCAGTCTTCTCCGCCCAATCGGTGTATGTCCTCATCTTTTCCCGATCTCCCCAGTGCAGTTCATATAGCG
>Ga0315268_10000828_pt1 | contig 36186 bp, 30 predicted proteins | sample C1_top_MG_FD_204535 | JGI IMG/M metagenome (GOLD analysis project Ga0315268, IMG submission 204535) | Sediment microbial communities from Yellowstone Lake, YNP, Wyoming, USA - C1_top | ecosystem: Environmental > Aquatic > Freshwater > Lake > Sediment | place: USA: Wyoming | collected 2017-08-01
CGGAACACTGGCCTGAGGATCGATGGATTGAGGACATCAAATTAATGAAATCCGCTGGTCTGAATGTTGTCCGCATGTCAGAGTTTGCATGGTCAAAAATGGAACCAAAAGCGGCTGATTTCCACTTCGATTGGTTAGATCGTGCAATCAACCTGCTAGCAGAAAACGGTATTGCTTCAGTATTGGGTACACCCACCGCTGCTCCGCCTGCCTGGTTAGTCCAGACATATCCAGATATGTTGGCGGTTGAAGAAAATGGTAATCGCGTCCAATTTGGTAATCGCTGCCATTATTGCGTAAACTCTCCTGAATTCCACTTAGCCACGCAACGGATTGTCCATGCGATGGCAGAACACTTTGGCTCAAACCGCAATGTGATCGGTTGGCAAATTGATAATGAATATAACCGGGTTTGTTATTGCGAGCGATGCAGGACTCTTTTCCAGAAGTATCTAGCAGAAAAATATGAAACTTTGGAGGAACTCAACGAGCATTGGTCTACAGCTTATTGGAGCCAGAGTTATTCCTCATGGGATCAAATTCCTATTCCCATTGGAGGGCATAATCCTGGGCTAATGCTAGAGTTCAAACGTTTCATCACTGAGAGCTATAAGCAGTTTCAAAAGGTTCAAATAGATCAGCTCCGTCCTTATCTGTCAGATAGCGTTTGGGTGACCCATAACTTCATGGGGTGGTTTGATGGATTTGACCATTATCGGATCAATGAAGACCTGGATATTGCCTCCTGGGATTGGTATATTGGCACAGGTCACCATAATTACCTTAAAACTGGAGCGGTTCACGACCTCACACGAGGTTTCAAGAATCGGAATTTCTGGGTGATTGAAACTCAGCCAGCGAATGTAAACTGGACGTCCCTGAATAACGTGCTTAATAAGGGGGAAGGTCGGGCAATGGCATGGCACGCCATTGCCCATGGGGCTGACGCCTTTCTTTATTGGCAATGGCGATCAGCATTAAATGGCCAAGAGCAGTACCATGGCTCGTTGGTCGATCAATCTGGCCAACCACGACCATTTACTACTGAGGTTCAAAGGCTTGGTCAGGAATTTAAAAAGAATTCACAACTCATTGCAGGTTCGGTCGTTAAAGCTCACGTAGCCATGTTGAACGACTACGAAAGCCGATGGTCTATCCAATGGCAGCCCCATCATCGTGATTTTGACTATGTAGCTCATTTCAATCATTACTACAGATCCTTCGCAAAGAGAAATATATCTGTCGATATTCTCTCTGCCCTTTCACTAACAGATGCATCTCAATTACTAGAATATAAACTCATTATTGCTCCCGCATTGTTGATCGTAAACGAACAACTTGCCGTTGTACTAAGAGATTACGTTGAACAAGGTGGGCATCTTATCCTGACCATTCGAAGTGGAATGAAAGATTCCTATAATGCTCTGCATCCTGCCCGGCAACCAGGACCCCTGGCAGATATTGCCGGTGTTGAAGTAGAAGAATATTACGCGCTCGATGAACCTGCGCCTGTGAAAGGTAACTGGTTTGAGGGAAAATCCCAAATCTGGGCAGAACGCTTAAAACCATCAAGTAAAACCATTACACAGGTTATTGCAAAATATGGTAAATCAAATGGTTGGTTGGATGACGGGATTGCCATCACAGTTACCGCATACGGTCGAGGTCTTGTTTATTATGTTGGCGCTTACCTGGACGAAGCCGCTCAGGATGAATTTTTGGGCCGATTGATCCGCACTGCAGATATTACTTCTATTGATTCCCCTGATGGAGTCGAGATAAGCATACGATTCGACTCTCTAGATAAAGAAATTTACTTTTGTATTAACCATAAACCAAATGAACAAACTGTTGACTTCCCATGGATCGCGATGGACCAGATTTCCGGTCAACCGGTTAATAAGAAATTGAAACTTGAACCCTATGGAGTTGCAGTTCTTACTACATTCAAATAAGGAAAGCAGAGCTTTGGGAATTAACGGATTACATAATAGCCAAGATGGCGAATATAAAGTAAAATATGAGGTCGAAGTTCATTATCAGTTAGAAAACGGAAAGAAGAAATCCAAGCGTACGGAATATTTCGCCTTCAATCCCTTCTGCCGGGGTAAGGAAATTTATACAAGTGATTGTTGGGAGGCAGAGGTTTGCTTCCCAACACTAATGGATACTGTTGCAACTTAGAAAATGTTATTACTTCTTAACCTCTAAATAAATCAATAAGAAGAGAAGATCGAGATGAAAAGAACCACAATTAATCCATACAACTCGAGCGTGTTCTTCATAGTGGCCGTTTTATGGTCCTTATTCCTCGGAGGTTGCTCGAGTAAAAGCTCAGCAAGCTCGGGTGAAGAAGCAACGCCCACACCAATCCCCACCCCTGTGATTCCAACCAAACCTTCCTATAAAGTAACACGTGGTGAAGTGATCAATAAATTTGACTTTACGGGAAGAGTTGTTCCGGTTGTAGAGCAGGAATTGTTCTTTCGGGTCGGTGGACGAGTAAATAAAGTCTTTGTCAAGAACGGCGAAAAGGTCCAAAAAGATCAATTGCTGTCGCAACTGGAAGGTATACGCGATTTCGATATCCGCCGGGCAGAAGCCGATTTGGAAATTGCTAAATTGAACCTTGAATTAGCCAGGGTTGAGCTGGTTAAATGGTCACCTGATTACAGTATAAGAATTGCTATCCAGGAGAAAGAGGTCGAATTAGCTCAGCTCGCACTGGATGAAGTAAAATCCAACGTGGCAGATATGCGGATCATCGCTCCATTTGATGGCACCGTCTTATCCATAATGCTGAGTGAAGGATCAGGTGTTGATGCATTCAGACCCGTCCTAATTGTGGCAGATCTGACCAATCTGGAAATTAGTGGAGATGTATCAAGCCAGGATATGGCAAAATTAGCCGAGGGGATGGCGGTATCCGTCAAACCAATAGGTCGACCTGGCGAAGCTTTGGATGGGATAATCCGCCGCCTTCCTTATCCTTATGGCACCAGTAAAGCCAGCACAACCTCAGATAGCAGCGGGAATAGTACAGTAGATCAATCTGTCCGGATTACGCTATCAAAAAGCCTGGTAGATGCTCAATATACATTAGGTGATCTTGCGCAGGTTACTGTAGTACTCGAGGATAAAAAGGATGTGTTGTGGTTACCACCTCAAGCAATACGCAATTTTGAGGGTCGTAAATTTGTTATTGTACAAGACGGTGAAGGTCAGCGTCGTGTAGATGTAAAGGTAGGCATCACATCAGATGACCGAGTAGAGATTTTGGATGGTCTGCAAGAAGGGCAAGTTGTAATAGCCCCCTAAACAGGAGACAATGATGAGTGCCATCCTTCGATTCTGGGCGGTTTTTGTTGTAACGACAAAACGGCTCATTACCCAGCGCGGCCTTGCCTTGGCAACATCGCTAGGCTTAGTCGTCGCAATCGCCCTCACAATGAGCATTCCAATATATGCGGATGCTGTCTATCAAAAAATACTTAAAGAAGAATTTTCACCCACCAACCCTAATGTTACTTATACATCCATCCGTCCACCCTATGCATTTATGTTTCGCTACGTGGGCGCATGGAATGGTCCCGCTCAATGGGATAAGTTAAAGCCAATTGACGATTATCTTTCCGGCCCAGTAGCTGGTAATATTGGATTGCCCAGCCAACTGATTGTAAGATATTTTAAATCCGATAACTTTAAACTGTTCCCAAGTACGGATATTGTATATAGTGATATTCAAGAACCTCTTTCATGGGTTAATTTCGCTTCTGCCAGCGACCTTGAAAAGCATATCACCCTGCTGGAAGGGCAATTTCCGGCAGTCGCATCCACCTCACCCGATGAACCTGTAGAGATACTAGTTCATGAAGCATTGGCAACTAAGCTTGGTTTGCAGGTAGGAGAAATTTACAACACCTTTCGGCAAGACAAAGCGGACCAGGGGGGAAAACGAACCATACTTTTCCCAGTAAAAATTTCAGGAATATGGAAACCTACTGATACTTCAGAGGATTATTGGTTCTACACGCCAGGTGAATTCGAGACCGTTTTCTTCGTTCCAGAACAGACTCTCAGTTTACGCATAGTCCCCCAAATGAATGGTGAGATTTACCTCGCCCTGTGGTACCTGATACTCGATGGAAGTAAAGTCCATTCATCAGACGTACCATCTTTAGTGGGTCGAATCGCTTGGGTTCGTCAGCGCGCTGATCAGATATTCCCAAAGACTCGCCTGGACATTTCCCCAATGGAGAAACTGCTCCGCTATCAGAGCTCAGCAAATTCGCTTACGTTCTTTCTATATGCATTCAGTATTCCCCTTATGTTTATGATCCTGACCTTTATTGGTCTGGTTGTGGATATGGCTGTCGCACAAAGACGAAATGAGATCGCTGTTCTTCGTAGCCGTGGCGCCACAGCGGTGCAGATATTAGGAATGGCCGGTCTGGAAAGTATACTTCTGGGAATCGTCAGCCTTGCTGTCGGAACGCCAGCGGCGCAGGTCGTTGCACAATTCTTTTCTAAAACACGAAGTTTCCTGGACTTCTCCGTTAGCTCAACTATAAGACCTGATGTCACAGAAACAGCGATACGTTTTGGCTTGATTGCTGTTGGGGTGGGATTGATCGCACAAATTCTACCTACGCTCAGCGCATCACAACACACAGTCGTCACCTATAAGCAGGAGCGTGCGCGGCAGCTAAGGGCTCCTTGGTGGCAAAGGTCTTTCATGGATATATTGTTGCTCATCCCTGCAGGTTATGGCATCTACTTACTTCGCCGGCAAGGTGGTCTAACCGTCCCAGGTATGAATCAGACAGTGGCGAATGACCCCTTCCAGAATCCATTATTATTGTTGGTACCTGCATTAGGTATTTTTGCTCTAACTCTGTTCTTTCTCCGGATTCTTCCGTTGATCATGGGAGCTCTTTCATGGATTCTTTCCAAAACAAAGAATGTTGGAATACTCCTGGCATCACGCTATCTTTCCAGGTCTTCAGGAAATTATAACGCCCCATTAATCCTCCTAATCCTTACCCTTAGTTTATCCACTTTCACTGCAACAATGGCCCAGACTCTTGACCGCCATTTGCACGATCATACCTTTTACCAGATCGGTGCGGATATGAATATCACTGAATTGGGTGAAAATGCATCACCTTCTTTAGCAATGGGATTCGGAGGAGGATCCAGCACAAACACGAATCAAAGTACCTCAACAAGCCAGGAGGATACTGGCCCTGAATGGTATTTCCTTCCTGTAGAAGAACACTTAAAAGTTCCTGGTGTTAAAGCTGCTGCTCGAGTGGCACGTACCCCGATTCGGATCCTGCTGAGTAGCGGCGAAGTCAGTGGTGAGTATATTGGTGTTGATCGCACCGATTTCACGAAAGTAGCCTTCTGGCGAAGTGATTTCTCTCCCCTATCTTTGGGAGGGCTCATGAACAACCTGGCATTGACTACGGAGGGAGTCCTGGTTACCAGGGATTTTATATTCTCCCATAGCCTTAAACCAGGGGATACTTTACGGATAGTTACATTTCCCCTTGGCGAAACTGTAACTTTGGATATGAAAATTGTAGGTTATTTTGATTGGTTCCCAACATGGTATCCAGAGGATGGCCCACTGGTCGTAGGAAATTTAGACTATCTCTTCGAAATGGTGGGAGGACAATTCCCTTATGATGTATGGTTAAAATTAGACCCAAACGTACCATCTGATGACATTATAAAGGGGATTGAAGCTATATATTACAGGTTATTGGACTGGAAAATTTCAACCTCCCAAGTAAGTGATGAACAGCGTCGTCCAGAACGACAAGGCTTCTTTGGTTTACTTTCTGTGGGTTTTGCTGCTCTTGCGTTGTTGACTGTCATAGGATTCTTGTTGTACGCCCTATTTTCATTTCGTCGCCGATTCATTGAGCTAGGCATGCTTCGCGCTGTGGGTCTTTCTGCTGGACAGATGTTAGTGTTCCTGGCATCAGAATTGGCCTTCCTGCTCTTGGTAGGCCTGGGAGCAGGGACAGGATTAGGTATCTGGATAAGTAAAATGTTCATTCCATACCTACAAGTTGGGAGCGACCCAACTGCACGTATCCCACCTTTCCTGGTTCAAATTGACTGGGGATCTGTATTTCAAATCTACATTCTCTTTGGCCTATTGTTCTTAATTGCTCTGATCGCCTTGGGTGCCTTGCTCTTACGAATGAAGATTTTCCAGGCCATCAAATTAGGGGAGGCTGTGTAATATGGCGGGAGAACCATTCATCTTATGTGACGGGTTAGTAAAGATCTATAAAGTTGCCAACCTAGAGGTTGTCGCACTGCAAGGCCTTGACCTTGTAATTCAGAAAGGTGAATTGCTTGGTATTGTGGGAGCCAGCGGAAGCGGTAAATCAACTCTGATGAACATTTTGGGTGGTCTGGACCGACCTTCAGCCGGACGAGTATGGGTAGATGGAAATGACTTATTGAAGATGTCAGAATTTGACCTCAACAGATACCGCCGCTCCAAGGTTGGATTTGTTTGGCAACAAGGAGCGCGCAATCTGATCTCTTACCTTTCTGCTTTGGAAAACGTCAAGCTGCCTATCACTTTAGCTGGTCAAAGAATGCTTGGTAAAGACCACCAACGCGCCGAAGCACTGCTGGAGTCTGTTGGTCTGGCAGAACGTCGGCACCATCGCTTGGTAGAGATGTCAGGTGGCGAACAACAGCGAGTTGCAATCGCTGTTGCATTGGCAAATAACCCCAGCCTATTGCTTGCTGATGAACCGACTGGCGAGGTCGATACGGCAACTGCTGCTGGAATCTTTAAAGTATTCCAGGACCTGAACCATGAATACGGGCTGACTACTATTGTTGTCAGCCACGATCAAGGAATTGCTCGTTATGTAAATCGCGTGGTTGCCATTCGAGATGGAAAAACCTCTACGGAGACTGTGCGTCAAACCGTTTCTGTAACAACCTCAAAAAGCACATCGCCCCAAATCAGCGAGGAAAAACCCCATGAGGAAATTTACGAAGAGGTGGTTTTGCTGGATTCAGCAGGACGTTTACAGGTCCCCCGCGATTACCTTGAGCATTTGAATATCAAGGGACGCGTGCATCTTGAAATGGTAGAGGATGGTATCCTTATCAGACCAGCAAGAAGTAGTAATTTGGAAACCACAGCCATCGCTTCACCCGATAACCTCCCCATTCCAGAAGCCCGTGGTTTTAAAGGCATAATAAACCGGCTTCGCAGTAAGACACGCAGGAGGTAAGTATATGGACAATGTGGAAATGCAAGATCGACAAGATGGATTTATCATCGAGACAGAGAACGTCTGGCGCGTATATAAGATTGGTACACGGGAAGTACAGGCTCTGCGCGGAATCAACCTGAAAGTTCCTATAGGTCATTTTGCGGCCCTCAAGGGACGTTCAGGCAGTGGAAAAACAACTTTATTGAACTGCATAGGTGGTCTCGATCGACCTACATCAGGTATCGTTAAAGTCTTTGGGCAAGATCTGTCCTCGTTTAGCGAGAAGCAACTCACCAATTGGCGGCGTCACCAGGTGGGATTCATCTTTCAATCATTCGGCTTGCTCCCTACTCTTTCAGCGTATGAGAACGTAGAGCTGATGCTACGTATTGCAGGTACCAAGGGACACCAACGAAGAGAACGGACACTCTATTGCTTGGAATTGGTAGGACTGACGAAGTGGATGCACCATCGACCTTATGAAATGTCCGGCGGTCAACAACAACGCGTAGCCATTGCCAGGGCACTAGCTAACCGTCCTCTTTTATTGTTGGCTGATGAACCCACTGGGGAGCTGGATAGTACTACGGCGCGGGACATATTAGGATTATTTAGACAAATTGTAGAAGATGAAAATGTGACCTTGCTTTTGTCGTCCCATGATCCACTGGTTGACGGATATGTCGATGAAATTTTACAATTAAAGGATGGGCAAATAGTCTCATCGAATGGTACAAGCACCAATACAACCGGAAAATGATGAGAAGCATGCTAAAATTGTTAGACTCTCTGGAAAGACTAATCCAGAGTAAAAAACTACCCCATTAGGATACTGGTGATTAATCATGGTAATGCCAAGAAGAAGACCTCGTGGACCCGGATCCTCTAAACCCAAGAAGTTTCAGGATCCTGGCGTTGTATTCCAACCCCGAACTCACCAGGGGATTCAACAAGGAATCAATAAGCTAGCCAATGTAATCCGCCCTACTCTCGGACCTTTGCCAAGGTTTGTAGCAAATGAACCAGTTACCAGCTCGAAATTGCCAGAAATGCTAGATAGTGGCGGAACAATCGCTCGTCGGATTATCCAATTGCCTAATCGTGAAGAAGATATGGGCGCGATGTTCCTTCGGCACGTGTTATGGCGAATGCAGGAAAAGGCAGGCGATGGCACTGCAACGACGGCTGTCATATTACAATCCATTTTTAACCAGGGTTTGAAATATATCAGCGCTGGTGGGAATGCTATGCTCTTGCGTGGTTACCTGGAGAAAGGATCACAAATCATTCTTGATGAACTCAAGAAAATGACTATCCCCATCCAGGGCAAGGAGAAATTAACTAAACTTGCAGAGTCAATCAGCTACGACCCAGAATTATCCAAGTACCTTGGCGAAATTTATGATATTATCGGGGAATTTGGCCGATTAGAGATACGCTCGGGAAATACTCGAGAAATAGATAGAGAATATGTTGAAGGGATGTATTGGGATACCGGCTATGTTTCTCGAGAGATGGTAAACATACCAGGTGAAAACAAGGCTTCCCTTGAAGACCCCGCCATATTAATTAGTGATTTGGAAATACAGGATCCACAGGATCTAATTCCCCTCTTGGATATGTCCATAAATGCAGGCTATAAGTCTCTATTTATGATTGTCAATGAGATTTCCGATCGGGCAATTTCCATTGTTCTTTCTAAATCCAACCGTGAGAAAATCCAGGTAGTTGCGGCTAAATCTCCATACTCGACCATTACCGCGCGCCTGGCAGCTCTAGACGATTTAGCGATCCTGACCGGTGGTGTATCACTGACCAAAACCACAGGAGATCATATTACTGGCGTTAAGCTTGTGCATTTAGGAAAAGCCCGGCGTGCTTGGGCTAACCAACATAATTTCGGAATTGTCGGCGGGAAAGGAGACCCTCGTAAACTTCGCCAGCATATTGCAGCATTAAGAACCGCTTTCAACGCGACAGATGATCCGGATACCCGAAAACAGCTTCGAGAGCGCATCAGTAAGCTCATAGGGGGTTCTGCTACCTTATGGATTGGAGGTGGCAGCCCTAATGATATCACCGCGCGTAAAGAGCTGGCTGAACGTGCATCGGAAGCGATGCGAGGTGCAATGCGTGATGGTGTTGTCCCCGGTGGTGGAGTCGCCCTATTACGCTGCCGAAGGGCACTCTTAGCTGCATCAAGGAAAAGTACCAATGAGGTGGAAAAAGTTGCTTTCCAAATTATCTCTCGTGCTCTTGAAGAACCAATCCGAACTATCTTGACCAATGGTGGATTTGATGATTCTGCAATCATCAGCCGAATCGAAAAAGCGGGGGCAGGTTTTGGGTTTGACGTGCGTGACCAGAGAATCGTCAATATGATTGACGCCGGAATCTACGATGCTGCTTCTGTGATAAAATCAGCGACATTTAGCGCAATTCATGGCGCAGCCATGATATTAACCACCGATGTCCTCATCCATCGGAAAAATCCTCCCGAGTCTTTCACAACGGAATAGAGTAACAGGATGTCTACACCGGAACAAACCCCCTCTGAAGATTTTGTGTATAATCTGGTTTTGCTACCCTTCTCTGGTAATTCCAAAAAAGGGATCCTTTTTGCTGCACGTCCCTCTGGTCTGTATCGTTCAGAAGATCAAGGTCAAACATGGAATTTGGCTACACAATCGATTTCTCTGGACGCTTCCTTTACCGCCACCTCTGTGGCTGTCCCCCCAGGAGAGGAAGATAGCCAGGTCATCTTTGCTGGGATGGCTGGCGGTATCCTACGGTCTAATGACCAGGGTCAAACCTGGAGCCTGGCAGATTTACCTTCTCCTCCTCCCGTGATCTCGACGATCTTGTTTTCGCCAAATTATATTAAGGACGGAACAATCCTGGCGGGTACAATGGAAGATGGCGTTCTTCGCTCAACAGATCATGGCTTTCGCTGGGTAGCATGGAATTTTGGGTTATTGGATTTAACCATCTTCTGTATGGCGATTTCTCCCAACTTCGCTGAGGATGAAACAATTTTTGCTGGTGCAGAAACGGGTATATTCCGAAGCACTAATGGTGGGCGCGCCTGGCGAGAAATTCAATTACCGATTGGATTCGAGCCTGTGCTCTGTCTCGCTATTTCACCCGGATATTCCACGGATGGGACAATTATTGCCGGTACAGAATCCCAGGGTCTCCTGATCTCAAAAGATTGGGGTGGAAAGTGGGAGCGTATTGCAAGTGAAGTCTTTACAGGGGCGATCAATAGTATCTTACTTTCCGCCCAATATCCCACCTCCCCCGAAATTCTGGTTTTATCAGAAGGCAAACTCTGGATCTCAAAGGACTCTGGGAATTCCTGGGAACCATTTCACGAAGATGAAATTGCTGACCAGGAAGTTACCACAATCTATGCTCCGCAAGGTCTTGGACCCAATAATGTGCTGTGGCTCGGTCTATATGGCGGAGAGACAAAAACTCTTATAATATAAGCTGTAAACTTATCAAACCAAAAACACAGGAGCCGATACGTGAGCCAGCTTCCGTGTTTTTATATATTCTGAGCCCCTATGACGTTTTCGTCAAATGTCATTATGATTTTTTGACCAGGGTTAATTATAAGAAAATTGTAATCCCATTCCCCAAATAATAATTGCTTTATTAGCTTCCTGTCACCAGTTAATCTTTCATACCTCCAATTTCGACGGGCAGCATCAGCTTGTGCTCGTGTAGCCACATTTTCCCCATCTCCTATACCCATATCAATATAGACTGCTCTCTGATATCGACTCTGCCACGCGCCCATAACTTCCATAAGATAGTCAGCATTATCTTTTCCATATTTCTTTTCATAGGCCTCGTACACTTCCTGGATATCATTTCCTATCCCAGTCGTTGTTGCCCCGAGCGTAAGGCTGGATCCATAAGCAAGGCCGCGCTCGATATAATCTAATGCATACCAATAAGTGCCTGGGAATTGGTCATGCTGCTCCTCATATTGCTTTCGACTCCCTAAGAAAAGGGTAATGCAATCATGCGCTTTGGGAATTACCAATGGAATGGACCTTGCCATCAAACCCTCGGTAGCTTTTCCACATAAAGCATAAGCTAAAACAATCGCATCATACCCATCTTCTACTTGATCTACTTCAGATTGTAATCGTGAGCGAAGATCCGCCGGTTGGTTATGCAAACCCAACATAAACATTGAGATATCAATGATGTGTGGGGAGAGCGCTGCCGAAAAATAAACCAGACGCGCCATTGAATCACATGCAATACATTTTAATTTCATTCACCATTACCCATATTTTTAGATCATACGTCTATTTTACCCAGGGAATCGCGAAACAAGCCTGTCTAGATATTCCGTGCTACCAAAAATACGATCCATGGTCATGATTGCAGCACCTTGGGCTCCAAGAAATTCTCCAGGTTTATCAGAGGTGATCTGGAAATCCCTGGCGATATGCTGTAGAGCACGTAATCGAACTTGACGCTGGACAGCATCCTGAATAATGCCCCCATCTTGAGCCAAAGGTCCCCCTAAAATGACCAGTTCAGGATCTAATAGGTTTATATATGTGGCTAACACCTTTCCAATGGAATCACCTGCTTCATCTAGAACTTGAAAGGCTAATTTATCTCGACTCCTGGCTGCACTTAATAAGGAATCTAGAGTTAGGGAATTCCTTTCAAACGGTTCACGTAAGACAGACACCAATCTTGTTTCTTCCAAGCGTTGCTTCACTTGGCGAAGAAGAGCCGGTGTCGAAGCAACCAATTCGAGGCATCCCCTGTTACCACAACTGCATAAAGCTCCATTCTCATCAATTGTCACATGTCCCAGTTCTCCTGTGATCCCACTTTGTCCTAAATATGGCCACCCATTGATGAAAATTCCCGAACCAATCCCGCTACCCAAAAATACATAGAGAAAGTTTTCGCAACCTTTCGCTGGTCCATGCCGATATGCAGTGACGCCCATTGCCCGGACTGTGTCATCCACAAGAACGGGTTCGATTCCTAATCGGTCCTTCATAATTGGAATAAGTCTCAATTCTGTCCAAGCTTTAGCCCAGGCAGGGGTATTTGGCCAATCAACTACAACCCCAGTCCTGACATTAACAATTCCGCGAACACCTATACCAACTCCCAGCAAATTAGAGGGTTCATTGTTTGCCTGATTGCAGACTTTTCTGATAATGGAAATTAGATCTTCAAGAATTGCTTCCGGTTCCGATATTACTTTAGTGGAGCTGATAAATGATGTCAAAATATTCGCATTCAAATCACACAAAACCCCTCTAGAGTAATCTCCATCTATATCCAACCCAACTACTTTTCCAGAATCCGGCCTGATTGAAAGGAGGCCGGCCGGTCTGCCGGGGAATTTGCCCTGAAAAACATCTTCAATCACCAATCCGCTATCAACTAGCTGATTAACAATTGTGCTAATACTATTCATCGATAAGTCAATTTGTACAGCCAACTCGCGCCGGGTAATAGGCTGGTTTTGATAGATTTGGTATAACAAAGAATACGCGGACGATTTTTTCATACTCTGTTTCCACTTGAGGAATTTTGTTTTAATTTATCACAAATATTGTATATATATTATATTTTATTTTGGTCAATTTATATCATAAAGTAACAATGACCTTGCGAATATTGCTCGAATTTATTTTATTAAGTATAAACTTGCCAAATTTCGTAGTTGTTTCTAACACATTAAGGGAACCAGTTGTTAGGAAACCAAGGTGCCTTTTTCTGGGAGAGAGTTGAAGCCTTATTAAGACCTATATGGAGAATCAAATGGAAGGAAAATGTTATTGGAACGGAGGTGAAAAGCACTAGACCGATTTATAATATAAATCAAGAATGACAACGAAAACCAGATGGATGATTATTATTTTTATAGGACTGGTATTAATGAGTGTTTTAACCCTCTCAGCCAGTCTTCCCAATCTTCAATTTATACCAGGTAAACCGTTCTCCTTAGAGCAACAGATTATTCTTCAACCTTCTTTTGGTGAAGCTCCGCCAATCTTCCAATACTTAATCGTATTTATGAGGGCTCTAATTGCCATTGGAATTATTCTGTTACCATTTTATATCCTTTACCTGATCATTTCTCCTAAAGCACGAAAAAGATTCTTAAGAGATATGGTCATGGTTGCATCTTATGTGCTTATGTTTTATTTCATTCAGAGAATAATGCAATCTATTGCGAATAATAATGAGAATCCGAGCTCTCAGTCCGGTATTCGGCAACCTGGACAGTTACTGACTGGTCCCCTGGTACGATTCGAAGGAACTGCTCCTGGTTGGTTTACTATTGTAATCAGTTTAATTTTCTGTGCCTTAATATTGGGGATTGTTAGTTTCATTATCTGGATGATATGGCGTACGACTCGTCCTGAAACTTCTCCTATCAAGAAACAGATTGCTCAACAGGCCCAGATCAGTTTAGATGCTATCCGAGCTGGTCGCGATTTCAAAAATATCATTATTCAATGCTATATGGAGATGAGTCGAATATTATATCTAGAGCGTGGAATTTACCGTTCAGATGTCATGACCCCAAGAGAGTTTGAAAAGACTCTTGATCAAATTGGTATTCCGCATGATTCCATTCACCAGCTCACCTTGCTATTTGAGGATGTCAGATATGGAAACATTATCCCTGGACAGGTCGAGGAGAAGCGCGCACTAGATAGCCTTTCCGCAATAGTTCAAGCTACCAGGAGCAGTGTATGAGGAAAATATCCCCAACTCAAATGGTAGCTCTGATACTCTTTGCATTTGTACTCATTGGGACTGCTGCCATTACGTTATTATTTCGAAATCTCATCGAACAGCAGATTGCAGTACCATTGCTTTTTTTGTTTTGGCTAGTCGATTTGTTAGTTAAAAGCATAGATCAGGAAATAATCTGGGGACTATTCTCACTCATAGCATTTTTTATTATTTTCTTTTCTCTATTACGAAGAAATCGGGTGATGAATCATGATTTATATTCAGAAACAGAGCACACTGGAAAAGGTCGGGTTAACTTCTGGTTGGCGTATCTAAATCTATTGAAACTAGGTTCCTATTCCAGAGAGTATTTTTTCATGGAGATAAAAAGGTTGTTGGTTTCAGTTCTAGCTTTTAAAGAAAGAAGCACCGGTAAAGAAATTGAAAAACGGATCGAAGCAGGTGAAATCTTTTTAACAGATCCAGTTAGAAAATTTTTCGATCATCCGTCTAGGTCTAGACATACCAATTCATATAATTTCTTACAAGGACTGTGGAATTTACTTCTGAACTGGCGATTTCTGCACCTGTTATCGAAACCAAAAGAATCTGACGAATCGGAACTAAACCAGGCGATTGCCTTCATTGAGGACCAATTGGAGGAAAAATGACATTAACCATTAATGATGTTTCCTCACTTGCCAACCGTGTACTAGAAGAGGTAAACCGAGCAATCGTCGGTAAACAGGAAGTGCTAGAAAAGATTATGACTGCTTTCCTGACGCCCGGAGGTCATGTTCTACTAGAAGATTTTCCGGGTCTGGCAAAAACACTGATTGCGAATAGTTTCGCCAAAGCTTTGGGAATGGAATTTAAACGCATACAATTTACACCTGACCTATTACCGGGAGATATCACCGGAGGATATATCTACGATCGATCCAAAAACCAATTTTCATTACGTAAAGGCCCTCTTTTTGCTAATATTATCCTGGCAGATGAAATTAACCGAGCTTCACCCAAAACCCAATCCGCGCTTTTGGAAGCCATGCAAGAATACCAGGTCACTATTGAAGGTGATACTCTAAAGCTTCCAGAGCCCTTCATAGTGATTGCCACCCAAAATCCAATTGAATATGAAGGCACTTTTCCACTTCCAGAAGCTCAGCTAGATCGTTTCATTATGAAATCTTCAATTGGCTATCCCACTTTTGAACAGGAACAGGAAATCATCCGGCGGCGGAGAGAACGCCGAACAGAAAATGTGATGCTAAGCGCTGTAATAGATCCCCCAACCTTACTGGAAATGAGACTCTCCATTGAGGAGGTGTTTATCGATCCAGATATTGAGCAATATATCATTAATCTGGTTACTCGCACCCGTAACCATCGCCAGATTGTGGTCGGTTCCAGTCCACGGGGATCGCTTGCTCTGCTAAAACTGAGCCGAGCATCAGCAGCCATCCAGGGGCGTTCTTATGTTCTGCCTGACGATGTAAAACGTTTCGCAGTACCTGCATTAAGTCATCGTTTGATCCTCGAACCAGATCTATGGTCGGTTGCCAAAGCAGCGGATGGAATTGTCCAAGAAATTTTAAACATAGTCCCTGTACCAGTAGTCCAGGATTATAGGTAATGAACAGAACCGGGCTGCTTACCAGCTTAACCGCCATTCTAATTTTATTAGGTCTGGTTAATCATGCGAGAAATTTTCTAATTCTCTCTATACCCTTATTGGTTTTCTTGAGCGCAGCATTATTGTTTTATCCGATGAAGATCCAGTTGAATATAACTCGTACACTCAGCACTGACCATGTGGAAGAGAACTCACCAGTGAAAATTATGATCCTTGTTGAGAACACTGGTCCCAAGCTAGAATTAGTGCAATTTAACCAAGTTCTATATTCCCCCTTGGAGAAAGTTGATGGGAAACTCAGCCAACTAACAATGTTACGACCTGGCGATAAAACAGAAATTCAATTTTCAGTTCGTGCCAAACGAGGAATCTATATCCTTCCTTATACAATTTGCACAGCTAGAGAACATTTTGATCTTTTGCAGAATCATCATGTAGATAAAACTTCAGATCACTTCTTATCTTTACCGACCTTTTCTAGATTCCGACATATTCCTATTCGTCCGGAACAAACCAGAGGATTTCCAGGACCAATACCTGCCCGAAAGGGAGGCTCAGGGATCGATTTCTTTGGAGTGCGAGAGTATCAAATAGGGGACCCTTTGCGTTGGGTAAATTGGCGGCACACTGCCAGGCATGTAGAAGGACTTTTTTCTAATGAATTTGAACAAGAACACATTGCAGATGTAGGTTTAATTCTTGATGCAAGATTACAAAATAACATTTACAATGCGAAAGATGATTTGTTTGAACATGCAGTGCGTATGACAGCTTCGATTGCAGAAGCTTTTCTTGCGGAAGGCAATCGAGTCGGACTCCTCATCTATGGATTGGGTATAGAAAGAACGTTTCCGGGTTATGGAAAAATTCAACAAAACCGGATCTTGCGTGCTCTAGCGCGTGCAAAACCAGGACATAATTTCTCTCTTGAAACACTCAATTATCTCCCTGTTCGCTTGTTTCCTCCACATTCACAAATAGTTTTTATCAGTCCATTAAGCGCATTGGATATTCAGCCTCTAATCCGATTGCGGGCAAAGGGATATGAAGTAATGCTCATCAGTCCAGACCCGATTGATTTTGAAACAAAAGGGATCAAACCACAATCCAACCTGGAACTTGCCACCCGTCTTGCACGGGTAGAACGAAATCTTTGGATACAAAAGCTGCAGAGAGCCGGAGTTAAAGTCCTCGAGTGGAGAGTCGATGAGCCAATCACTGCCTGGCTAAGAACCACAATGAACCGGCGAAGCTTACGTTACCACCACCTACGGTTGTCTGTATGAATCTTCGAACCTTATTCCTAAATGCCTGTATCTTAATCTCGATTTCTTCTTTGGCTATTGGTTACGCAAAGGATAGTCATTGGTTACTTATAGCTATCTTAGCCATCTTAGGTTTCCTATGGTTAATTGGGTGTCGGTATAATTGGAACATAGGAAGCATATTGTTTACTATCCTGGTAATGGCCTCAGCATTGGGCTTTTCACTGAATGCACCAGAAATTTGGATGATTATTGGAACGATATCCGCCCTGGCGGCATGGGACTTGAACCATTTCACACGAAGTCTAACAATGGTTGAGCAGGTTGAACGAATAGATCAATTGGAGAAAGAACACCTGTTTAGACTTTCTACGATTGTTCTGTTTGGTTTCTTGCTTTCTATTTTCTCACTTTATATAAGTATTCGACTTGCTTTTGGATGGACGTTGCTTCTGGCAATTTTCGCGATTATAGCTGCTAGCCAATTGCTTCACCTTTTTAACAGCCTAAGGTGAAAATAAGGAAAGGATGAGTTATCATATTTGAGTCAATTAACGGGAATTCCAAAAGCCGAAAAATCTCCTGACATTTTACGCTTGCAGTCGTCCAATCTACTCGGAGGCAAAAATTAAACCAAATAAAGAAGCACCCGCAAATGGATATTTACGTTACCCAACTCTTGATCCTAGAGCAGTGGATGAGTTACGAGTCATTTTAGGCAACCAGGCCAATACAATGCTCCCGACCTTGTTGGCTACATTTGAGAGTGACGCCGCCCGCTTGCTGAAAGAAGCACGGCAAGCTACAGAGCAGGGACAACATGATAATCTGCGACGCGCAGCCCATTCTCTAAAATCAACCAGTGCTACTTTTGGAGGCTTGCGACTCTCATCCATAGCTCGAGAAATTGAACAGCGGGCCTGTGAATCCAGGCTTGAGGGTTTGGCAGAATGGCTTTCAAAGGCTGAAGTCGAGTTTATAGAATTTATGACCGAACTAAGGTTTATGATGAAAGAATAAATTCCGGATGAAGAAAAGTCCAGGCACAATTCTCGTCGTCGATGATGATTACCTTAATAGAATGCTCATTACCACTCATCTGGAAGAGCAAGGTCACCGGGTCGAAATGGCCGAAAATGGTCGGCAAGCAGTCGAAATGCTTCACCAAAGATCATTTGACGTTGTTCTTCTCGACTTGATAATGCCCGAAATGGATGGCTTTCAGGTTTTGGAACACATGAAGGCTGATAGCCAATTACGCCACGTTCCAGTGATCGTTATCTCTGCAGTGGATGAAATGGATAGTGTTGTCCGGTGCATCGAGATGGGCGCAATGGATCATCTGCTCAAGCCATTTGACACTGTTTTCCTGCGTGCACGTATCAATGCATCACTAGCCCAAAAACACCTGCACGACCTGGAACAGGCTTATATTGAGCAGATCAATGCCGAACGGAAGAAATCCGAAAATTTACTATTAAACATCCTGCCTGCGCCAATTGCTGAAGAACTAAAAAAGGGACGAAAAACCATCGCCACTTTCTTTCCAGAAGCGACGGTCCTGTTTTCGGACTTGGTTAATTTCACTAGTTATTCAGTGAGACACCCTCCAGAAGAGGTTCTGGATCTTCTAAACACGGTTTTTCTATCCTTCGATGAACTTGCTGATAAACATTCCTTAGAGAAAATAAAGACAATTGGAGATGCTTACATGGTTGCTGGTGGCATACCGATTCCGCGGCCCAATCATGTTGAAGCAGTCGCCGAATTAGCTCTGGATATGAACAATGTAATGACACAGCTGCATAAAGAAGGGAAAATACCTTTCTTCCAGATCCGGACAGGCATTCACACTGGGCCAGTTGTCGCTGGTGTTATCGGACGGAGGAAATTCGCCTATGATCTATGGGGAGATACTGTGAACACAGCCAGTCGTATTCAGGCATTCAGCACCGCTGGTAATATTCTCGTCTCTCAATCTGTTCATGATTGTCTTAAGCATCGATTTGAATTTCGCGAAGAAGGAATGCTATCTCTGAAGGGCCGCGGGAGAGTCATGACTTACTGGTTGGTTGGTAGAAAAAATTGAGATAATTTCTGTCTAATCTAATCTATTTAACCCAGCTTGGTGAGCCATTTCAACTGCTTCCTGGTATTCTTGTGGTGTAATAGACCTGGAAAGGTCTGGATAATGGTTTGCCAGAAAATCAGGATGATATTGTGTCATCAAGTTAAGGTAAGTATCCTTGGATATCTTATCAGCTAAGAACTCGACAATTTCCCTTGTCCCTGCCAATCCATTTGGTAAAACCAGATGCCTGACTAATAGACCTCGCACTGCCAACTTATTTTGGTCTAGCTGCAAATCACCAACCTGCCTATGCATTTCTTGTACTGCTGCACGGTTTACAAGAGGATAATTAGAAATGCCCGAATATCGCAAAGCAATATCTGAATCTGAATACTTCATATCAGGCATATAGATATCTACAATACCATCTAAAAGTTGAAGTGATTCAATGGAATCGTATCCACCGGTGTTATATACCAGAGGTAGCCGTAATCCAGCTTGGGCTGCAATCAACACCGCTGCTAGGATTTGAGGAACTACATGGCTGGGGGAAACCAGATTTATATTGTGACAACCATAGTGCTGCAACTGTAACATAATGGTTGCTATTACCTCAGGTTCCACTTCAGTGCCGGAATCGGATTGGCTGATATCGAAATTTTGGCAATAGACGCAATGAAGATTGCATCGGCCGAAGAAAATAGTTCCCGAGCCGCGCCAGCCACGTAAAGGGTTCTCTTCTCCCAAATGTGGTCCCCAGCTAGCTACTCTTGCTCTCTCCCCCGTATGGCAATGGCCGAATTGTCCAAGCTTGCGGTTAATATGGCATTTCCGAGCGCACACACTACAATCAGAAAGTTGCGCATAAGCCCTTTCAACCCTGTGTGTGAGTTCGCCTCTGTGTAAGAGCGTGAGATAAGCGGGTTCGGTCATACCAACCTAACTTGACATCGAAGTAGAAGACCACTTGTTTGTTGATAGTCTCACTCGACTGTAGGGGTTAGCTCTATAGATTGTCCGCCCATACTCTGGATCAGATAGGCCATGTTAACTCGAACCATCGCTACAAGTTCAGGTTTATTTTGAGACTGAGCCAAATCGCTGGCTTTCTGGAAATTGGCCAATGCAGATTGAAGATCACCCAGTGCCTGGTTAGATTGACCTAGATAATAATAACCTTCTGCTGATTGAGGATTAATCTGGATCAGTTCAGTACTATCATTTTTTGCAGCTTGTGCATCTCCGATTTGTAGATTGAGCAAAGAACGCGCCTGTAAGAATTGCTCTCGGTTACCAAGTAACTGCTCAACCTGCGTAAATAGGTCTTGTGCCTGTGCGTTCTGACCAAGCTTCTCCAGGATCACAGCTTTGAGCAACAACAGTTCAGGACTTCCAGGTTTAGCCTGTAAACCTTTATCAACCGACTGCAATGCGACATCTAACTTTCCTTCGCCGATTTCTCGCTGTGCATCAGTTTGGGCATTATAGGCTGCTTGAGTTGCCGGATCAGGTGCCAGGAAGAATTGGTATACCAACCCTAAAATAATCAGGACTCCAACAATCCCTAGAAAGATAGTAAGATTCTTCTTCAGGTTTTTCTTTGCCTGCTCCGCGAGCCATTGATCTAAAAACCACCACCAGGCGGATTGTGCGGGCTTATGTTCATCTCGCAATATTTGAAGCGCGCTGTGCCCTCCCAACAACCTAAACAGTTTTAGAGCATCCTTTTTGACCCGCGCGATGATGTAATCAAAATGCGACTTTTCCGCTATCTTGCTGATCCCTTGTTTTTCAGCCTCATCCAATTTTGCCTGAACTTCATCAAGTAGAGTAAGGATTTTTACTGGTTCCGTAGGATATCCTCGTTCCAAACGAGTTAAGTAGGTATCCACCTGGTCCAGGAGTTCATCTGTGGTCAGCAGATGTGTGGAATCAGGTTTTAATTCTTCAGCAGATACGTTTTTCTCCATAAATTTCATCTCCTCATACGCTTGCACCACGATTATACAACCCTTTGGCTTGACCAGGCTTTGGAAGCAGCGTATATTAATGCAATTCTTACAATCTCCACATTAACCGATTAAGGTTTCCAAAGAGAGAATACCCATGCGTGATCATCAAAAATTAGTGATTCAATTAAGTTCTCATGACTCAGTAGCTATTGCTCTCTGTGATTTGGTTCCTGGCATGCAATTGAAAATACCTCCATATAAAATAATTGATATACGACAGGAGATTCCCACTGGCCACAAAGTGGCATTAGAACCCATTGCCCTCGGAAGACCTGTTTTACGATATGGTCAAGTGATTGGCTATGCAACCGAATTTATCCACCAGGGAGATTGGGTACATACGCATAATCTAAGCGAAGGAAAAATTCAGTTTCATTCCAAGATAAATATCGTTAACCCATTAACCTACCCCGCGTCTAATAATATCCCTCATTTTATGGGTTTCAAGAGAGCAGATGGGCGAGCTGGAACTCGGAATTACATTGCTGTTATTTCTACAGTGAATTGCATATCCGCTACTGCACAACAAATTGCTAGGGCTTTTACACCTGACATAATGTCCGACTATCCTAACGTTGATGGCGTAGTAGCTGTCACCCATAGTTCCGGTTGTAGTATCCCATCCAACGGATTATCACTAAAATTATTACATAGGACCTTAGAAAATTTATTGCACCATCCAAATATTGGGGGCGCTGTACTCATTAGCCTGGGTTGCGAAGTAAACCAAATGGGAGATTGCAACTCTTTATCAATAAATCCGGACCACGATAATGGTAATGTACAGTCTAAATCACCCTTTCTGGTTGTTCAACAACTTGGTGGGGTTCACGCCACTATCGATACCGCGATAGCTATCATTCGAGATTTCCTCCCAAAGGTGAATGCCCTCCAGCGAACCTCCCTTCCGGTTTCATGGCTGACAGTAGGATTGCAATGCGGCGCCAGCGACGCATGGTCTGGGATAACCGCCAATCCTTTGGTCGGCCTTGTAACAGATCGTTTGACTTATTATGGCGCAAGTGCAGTCTTAGCAGAGACGACCGAGCTATTTGGCGCAGAACACTTTCTCACCCAGCGGGTTGTCAATCAACAGGTTGGCGAACGTCTGGTAGAAAAGATGGCCTGGTGGCAAGAACAAGCGGCGCGCTTTGGCTTTAGCATTGATAACAATCCTACCCCCGGAAACAAGGCTGGAGGACTGACAACGATTTATGAGAAATCCTTAGGTGCAGTAGCCAAGGCTGGTTCTTCGCCTCTTAATGCAGTATACGATTACGGAGAAAAGGTTGTATTGCCTGGACTGGTCTTCATGGACACTCCCGGGAATGATCCCTGTTCCGTCACCGGGCAGGTCGCAGGAGGGTGCAATCTGATCCTATTTACTACTGGTCGTGGTTCTGTCTTTGGTAATGGTCTAGCACCAACTCTAAAGATCGTCAGCAACTCTGAAACTTATCAAAGGCTGCAAAGCGATATCGACTTTAATGCTGGTCCTATCGTAGATGGTGAATCGATGCATGTCCTGGCCGACCGGTTGATAGACCTGGTCATCGATACTGCTTCAGGTAAGCGAACCCGAAGCGAATGGCAAACCTCCTACCAGGCTGAAATTTACCCCTGGCAACCAGGGGCTATTCTTTAGTGACCATTCTTCTGAAACTTAACGGCCGATCTCACAAATCTTAACTGGGCGGTTTTCCTCAAAGGACTTGCGAGCTGCCAATCCAATGACCACTGGGGCGCGACCATCAGATCCACTGACCAGTGGTGAACTATTCTCCTTCAAGCAGGCCACAAATTGCCTCATCTCTTCCATAAAGGCGGTCGTGTATCGTTCCAGGAAAAAGTAGAGTGGTTTGGCTGATATAACGCCTTCCGATCCACTAAAAGCCACGTTATCGGGAGTGTTATTCGTCACCGATAGCATCCCTTTGGAACCAAATACCTCTACCCTTTGGTCATAGCCATAGACAGCCCGACGACTGTTGTCAATTACACCAATTGCACCACTCGCAAACCGCAAAGTGATGACCGCTGTATCGATATCCCCAGCTTCACCGATAAGAGTGTCAACCAGCACGCTCCCAGCAGTAAACACTTCGGTCACTTCACTGCCTATTAGGAAGCGAGCCATGTCAAAATCATGAATAGTCATATCTAAAAAAATTCCACCCGAAACTCGGATGTATGCGATAGGAGGGGGAGCTGGATCGCGGCTGGTGATCTTTAGTAAGTGAGGCACTCCAATCTTTCCCTCCCGTACCAATTCATATACCCGGTGGAAATTTGGATCAAACCTCCGGTTAAAACCAATCTGTAATTTAACACCTGCCATTTGAACCACATCCAGTGCGGAATCAATCTTGGCCAGATCGTGATCAATGGGTTTTTCGCAAAAAATATGTTTACCTGCTTGAGCCGCTTCTCCGATCAACTTGGCATGGGTATCGGTTGAAGAGCAAATGGCTACTGCGTCAACGGAAGGATTGCTTAATACCTCCTGGTAATCGGCGGTAACCTGAGGTATTTTCCACTTTTGAGCAATTTCTCTCGCTTCATCCAATCTTACATCAGCGATCGCGATCACCTCAGCACCGGGCACTCGGGAAGCCAGATTTTCAGTGTGAATCTTACCAATCCGACCTGCTCCAATCACCCCAAATCGAATAAGATCATCCACCATTTCTCCCTTCCTTTGCATTTAAAGACCTATACATCGAAGATAGTTGCGGTTTCACTGTTCCGATTCCATCGAACTCCCCATCCCTGGAAGGACGTCCTGTTCTACCACAATCCATACGAAGGCGCTAATCAACGAAAATCCACGTTGGTACAATTCATTCTTTAGCTTTCCCGGATCTGTTGGCACAAAACCTCAATCTCCTCATAAGGTACCAGAGTACCCGGTAATCTGCATTTCATCCAGAACTTGTTGATAATTAACTATCTTACCTTCCAATCCAAATTCAAGAACCCCCCATGAGCATGGCGCGTTTACGATCTTCAATTTTGCTTTCTCCTTCTAAAGAAAGTACCGTTCTTTCCGCAAATATTTTTCATAGTTGGCACGCTCAACACGTACGCTTTCCATATCAGAAATCGCAGCGACTGGTACATCCCACCAGGATTCATATCCACCTACGCGTTGCTCCCGATCCGTTTCAATGACGATCACCGTGGTTCGAGTTTGTTTTCGAGCCTCAACAAGTGCCTTTTCAAAAGAAGGCAGGTCATTAGCATGCATGACCTGCGCGCCCAGACTGCGTGCATTGGAAGCAAAATCGACTTGGATAATATCGCCATCCAATTGGCCACTTGAGGAGTCCCGATACTGGTATCGCGCGCCAAAACCTCCACTGCCTAGCGATTGGGAAAGACCTCCTATGCTTGAAAATCCATGGTTATCAAGCAATATAATTGTGAGTTTTATTCCCTCCTGAATTGCGGTGACGATTTCTGCTGACATCATGAGATAGGATCCATCCCCCACCAACACATAAACTTCGCGCTTTGGATCCGCCATCTTCACACCTAGTCCACCCGCAATCTCGTAACCCATACACGAGTACCCATATTCCAGGTGATAGCCTTTAGGGTCTCGTGTGCGCCAGAGTTTGTGCAGGTCACCGGGTAGGCTGCCGGCTGCACACACCACAACATCCTCAGGTTCAGAAAAGCGATTCAGTGCCCCAATCACTTCTCCCTGGCTGATCGGCGGTCCATGCCGGATATCATAAATTCTTTGAACTTCAATATCCCAATCCTGATTATATTTCTTCGCTAATTCTTGATATACAGGATGAGTCTTGTATCCTTCTAGCAAATTGCCTAGCTCGTTCAATGTCACCAAGGCATCCCCGGTGATTGGAAGCCCATTATGCTTATAAGCATCAAATTCCGCAACATTAATATTTATAAAGCGTACATCCGGGTTCTGAAAGGCCGTCTTGGAGGATGTAGTGAAATCGGTATAGCGTGTGCCTATACCGATGATCAAATCTGCCTCCCGGGCAAGGATATTGGCACCAGGTGTTCCGGTTACCCCAATTGCTCCTAATGCGAATGGATGATCATAACGCATCGAACCCTTCCCAGCCTGTGTTTCAGCGACCGGAATTCCAGTCCGTTCGGCAAACAGATGTAATGTCTCAGTAGCCCCGCCATAGATCACCCCTCCTCCTGCAATAATAAGAGGTTTCTGGCTTGAACGGATCCACTCGACAGCTTTCTGTAAAACACCTAAATCCGCCCGCAACCGGGGGATCACCCATACTCTTCTTATGAATAATTCCTCCGGGAAATCAAACGCTTCTGCCTGAACATCCTGTGGTAACGCCAGGGTCACTGCACCGGTATCCGCTGGCGATGTAAGAACCCGCATTACTTCCGGCAATGAGGTAATCAGCTGCTCCGGCCGGTATATCCGGTCCCAATAGCGGGAAACAGGTTTAAAGCAATCGTTAACAGAGATATCTTGACTTCCTGAACTCTCCAGTTGCTGCAATACTGGTGCTACATTCCGTCTGGCAAAGATGTCCCCTGGTAAAATTAAAACTGGCAACCTGTTCACCGTGGCTGTGGCAGCCCCAGTGATCATATTAGTCGCCCCCGGACCTATAGAGGAAACACAAACAGCCGTTCGCAAGCGATTACTCATCTTGGCAAAAGCCGTTGCGATGTGTACACCAGCCTGTTCATTGCGAACCTGATAATACCGAAAATCAGGATTTTGTTGTAAAGCTTGACCGATTCCTGCTACATTACCATGCCCAAAGATTCCAAATGCACCAAGAAAAAATTGTGACTGGCGACCATCTCGTTCTACATATTGGTTCTTAAGAAAGCTGATTAATGCTTGAGCGGTTGTTAACCGCAAAGTGTTTCTTTCCATATCAAAATCCACCTTTCGATTGGATGAATTCCATAACCTCTTGCTTCGATGGCATGAAATTAGCACAGCCATGCTTGGTCACCAGGATTGCCCCGCAAGCATTTCCCATACGTGCTGATCGGTACCAGTTCCAGCCTTTAGTTCTCCCATAAATCAAACCACTGGCAAATGCGTCCCCAGCTCCTAACACATTCAAAATCTCAACCGGAAAACCCGGAACATCCAATCGGTTGCCACCTTCCGTGAAAATACTACAACCTTCTGGCCCACGCTTCACCACCAAGGCTTTGCAACCATGTGATAAGAGCCCTTGGATCGCGCGATTAAGATCCCCCCTTATGGTTGGGGCTGATATTTGGGAATGAGTGATTTTAACTTGAGCTGGGTCATCTAGCATTGCTGCAAGCACTTCTTCCTCGGTGCCGATCACTACATCAACCAAGGGAAGGATAGCACGAGCGGTAACTCCAAACGCTAGCAGGTCATGCCATTGGTCTGCGCGAAAGTCCAGGTCAAAGAAGACGGTCACTCCAGCATTCTTCGATCGTTCAGCGGCAAAGAATGTTGCACTACGGCACGGGTCCAGGCTCAGGTTAGTACCAGCAAATTCAAATGCTTTGCAACCTGAAATGGGGAGAGAGAGCACATCATTAATGGACAACAGGATATCAGCAGCATTGCTACGGTAATAAACCAATGGATACCGATCTGGCGGTTCAATCCCCAATGCCACAGCACTGCTACGCGCTTCAGGTTTTCGTGGGATATACTGGGTTTGAATTCCCTCCCTCTCCAAAAAAGCGATGATAAAATCACCCACAGGATCCTGGCCTACCGCCGTCAGTAACGCCACCTGCAATCCCAGCCTCCGACCTCCCACTGCAATGTTGGTTGGGGATCCACCAACATATGCCGAAAAACTCTTAATCTCAATGAACGGTACACCAATATCATTAGAATACAGATCGATCGAAGAGCGTCCCATCGTAATTAAATCATATTTTGATTCGTTCATGATGAGTCATTTCTCCATTTCCATGGACACAACCGGTACACGAGCGTCACGTTCCCGCCATGTACCCTTTATCCAGCTATATTGGGGATCATCTGAACTGGCCAGAGATTGAGCGGAACCTGCCAAAAAATTCAAATAATAAGTAGTATATCCATGTCCTGAAACTACAGGATGGTAACCTTCAGGAACAAGAACAATATCGTTATGGCGCGCCATAACGATCTCGTCTAAACTCCCATTGGAGTCATAAACCCGTTGGTAAGCAAAACCATCGATCGGATTCATCTTATAAAAATATATTTCTTCTAGATCAGCCTCTACTATCCGTCCCTGCTCATCGGTCTTATGTTGGTCATGTTTATGCGGTGGGTAGGAACTCCAATTACCAGGAGGAGTATAGACCTCACATACCACTAACCTTTCACATGGAAATCCTGGAGGTATCATATGGTTGATTTGTCGAGTGGCATTTCCCCCGCCCCTTATTTCTACTTTTACATCATCAGGTCTGACTAACCGGGCAGGAGATTGCGTGGTAGCTGGGCACCAACCACATGCTATATCTAATTGGTCTGAAACTACCTCAACACGAAATTCTATGTCATTGGGTAAATAAAGTGTATAAGGCATTCCATGGAATACGTCTTCTCGCCTACCGATATTCAACCACGTGCCCTTTGATGAATGAACATCACAGGTTCCACCCAAGATAACCAATGCTATTTCGTTTTTTTCGGTATAACCTTCCCATTTTCGACGTATACCCAAATTTCTAGCCAAAAAGCTCAAGAGCTCCCAACCTGCTTTATGAGGGCTAATTGACTGGTAGACTTCTTCTTCACCAAATTCGGGGAGTACATGTATTGTAGATACTTTACTCATGAACCGTCGCCTTTCCTGCTATTTATGGGTAGAAGTTGTTTTAGATTCCCGAAACGGATAGTCGCGTCTCCCCAGCTGTCTTCGCGTAACCCTTATTCGTCACAGAAACCTGATGCCTCTTTATATATGTGCAGCCAAGATTAACATGCTCATTGGTAGATGTCAATAGAATTAATGTAAAATGATGGAAAACGCCTTGTAGGAGAATAATATGAATATTATGATTATAAGTTCCAGCCCCAATAAAGACGGCTTGACTGCCGCATGTGCAAATTCGGCCCTGGAAGGAGTGCTGAAAGCAGGTGGTCTTGCGGATCATATCTGGTTAAATCATTTAAAGGTAGGGATGTGTCAGGCTTGTGAACGTGGTTGGGGCACCTGTCTGGAAGAGCATCGCTGCCAGGTAGAAGATGATTTTCAATCCTTACATTCCCGATGTATTCATTCAGATGGCCTAATACTGATCTCACCTGTTTATTGGGGAGAGATGAGCGAATCAGCAAAAGCCTTCACAGACCGATTGCGCCGGTGTGAAGCAACTCGCGGTGAAGAGAGTGGTCTTTATGAGAAACCGATCATTGCTGTTGCCGCTGCTGGTGGTAGTGGCGGAGGAATGATTTCCTGTCTGGAGTGCATGGAAAGGTGGATTCATCATATACACGCCAGAGTCTTTGACTTGATCCCCGTAAACCGCTGGAGCCGCGAATACAAACTGGCTGCGATCCATGCTGCAGCCAGTTTGATGACGAAAGGATAATCAAAGCCCCAACGCATCATCGGTTGTTATAGATTGGCAATCTCTGTTCGAAATCCTGTTGGATAGTACAAAGTCGATGGTAAAGGCCATTTTGCCGGAAAAGCTGATCATGAGTGCCCATCTCGACAATTTGCTTGCCTTCTAACACCACGATCATATCAGCACTCCGGATTGTGGATAACCGGTGAGCGATGATTATCGTGGTCTTTCCAACCATCAGGCGTTTCAACGCCTGATGAATAAGTAATTCAGTTTCCGTATCTACAGAAGAGGTTGCTTCGTCCAGAATCAAGATTGGTGCATTCTTCAATACAGCCCGAGCAATTGATAACCGCTGCTTCTGACCACCTGAAAGCTTGACCCCACGCTCTCCAATGAAAGTATCATAACCATCTGGGAGTTCCATAATGAAGTTATGCGCATTCGCGACTTTTGCCGCAGCAATAATCTCCTCATTACTTGCATCCAGCCTCCCCAATAAGATGTTTTCGCGAACTGTACCATAAAAAAGAAAAACATCTTGCAGAACAAAACTGATTTGCCGACGAAGACTCTCCAAGGTTATATTCCGTAAGTCAACACCATCTAAAGTGATTGCCCCCCCACACACATCATAGAAGCGAGGAATCAAGCTGACAAGCGTGGATTTTCCTACCCCAGTAGGACCGACTAATGCCACAACAGACTTAGCTGGGATATGCAGGTTTATTTGTTCCAGGATATAGTCACCCTCATTATAATAAAAAGAAACATTGTCGAAATGTATAGCTCCTTCGCCGCGATTTTTTAGCTCAATCATATCCTGGCTCTTTGAGAGCTCTGGCTCCTCTTCCAATAAATTGCCGACCCGGTCCGCTCCAGCCAATGCCCCCTGAAGCTGCTCCCAGGCATTACTCAAGTTGCGGATTGGTTGATAAAATATGTCAAGGTAAAGGAAAAACGCCACTAAATCCGCCACTGATAAAATTCCTTGCCAGGCAAGGCGTCCCCCAAAATAGATTACAATTAATTGGCCAATCGAAGAGGAAAAATCAATAAATGGCTGGAAGGTTGCCATCAACTTTAGCGCTCCAAGCATCGAACGTCGATAGCGGTCAATACCTATTCCAACCCTCACGACCTCCACATCTTCTCGTGTGTAGGCTTTTATCTCGCGAATTCCGGAAAGATTGTCATTTAAAAGAGCATTTAGATTTCCAAGCTCTTTTTGCCGTCTGACAAACGCCGGTCGTACAACGCGCGCGTAGCCTATAAGAGCTACAATAATCAATGGGATGGGTATCATACTGAGCAAGGTTAGATGCCAGTTGAGTCTGAACAGAACCAGGCTGACTCCAACTAATGTTAGAACATTCACGACAAGGTCAGGCACCGCATGAGCAATCAATGATTCGAATAAATCCGTATCATTAATAACCCGAGACATTATCTGGCCAATCTGCTTATCTTCATAAAACCGCAAGGAAAGACGCTGGATATGCTCATAGATATGCTTGCGAACATCAGCCACCACTCCCCAACCAGCGAAATGTGGCATATAACTACGCAAGTATTGTAGTACTGCGCGAATCAAATAGATCAGTAATACAGCGAAGGCAAGCCAAGTAATAAGTGTCATGGACTGCTGATAAGCTGCCTGATTGGTCACTGTCTGGATTAAGGTACGTATAATCCACGGGATGACTAACTGCACTCCGACTAATAGCAACATACTTATGATGGCAATCACAAGCTGAGGGATATAATTTTTTGCGTAAGAAAAGACCAGTTTAAAGGGCTTCATGTTATTTAATGTAAATGTCTCCCTTAAATTAAGGCAATCAAATCGCAATTCTACCAGAAAATAACACCTTTGGCTTACTTGACAAAAATTCTAGAAAGAGGGATATTGAACGAGTAAGGAGATACTCATAATGGCCGAACAATTACGTAATTATATTAACAATGAATGGTGTCATTCCCGGAGTACTCAAATTCTGGATGTGATCAACCCCGCTACCCAAGAACAATTAGCCAGGATACCGCTTTCCACGAAAGAAGAAGTGGATGATGCTGTTATATATGCAATGAATGCCTCTGATGGATGGCGTCGTACTCCACCTGTAGAACGTGTCCAGTACCTTTTCAAACTCAAAACACTTTTAGAGCAATATAAAGAGGAATTATCAAGACTGATTACTATGGAATGTGGAAAAACCTTAGACGAATCGCGCGGCGAAATTCAACGCGCGATAGAGAATGTGGAGGTTGCCTGTGGAATTCCGACCTTAATGCAAGGAGTTATATCAGAAGATGTTGCTCCTGGCATTGATGAAATCATGCTCCGCCAGCCAGTTGGCGTTTGTGCGGTAATTGCACCCTTTAACTTCCCTGGAATGATTCCCTTTTGGTTTATGCCTTATGCTATAGCCTGCGGAAATACGTTTATTGTTAAGCCTTCCGAGCGTGTTCCTATGACCATGCAGCGTGTTTTCCAGCTCATCGACACATTGCAGCTTCCGAAAGGTGTTGTTAGCCTAGTAAATGGTGACAAGACTGCCGTCGACGCGATCCTTGACCATCCAGGTATTCGAGCGATTAGCTTTGTTGGATCAACTCGCGTCGCACGCTATGTCTACAGCCGGGCCACATCCAACGGTAAGCGAGCCCAATGCCAAGGTGGTGCAAAGAACCCAATTGTGGTGCTTCCTGATGCAGATATTGAAATGACCACTCGCATCACTGCAGACAGCGCTTTCGGCTGCGCCGGTCAGCGATGTCTGGCGGCTTCATTGGCCATTACCGTCGGCGAAGCCCGTCGCACCTTCACAGAAGCGATTACTGAAGTCGCCGTCCAACGAAAAGTGGGATATGGATTGGAAGAAGGAATTCAAATGGGGCCTGTCATCACTCAGAATAGCAAAACCCGAATCGAAAATATGATCGGAATAGGTGAAAGTGAAGGTGCCAATATATTGGTTGATGGTCGTAATCCACATATTCCTCACTACGAGCAAGGAAACTTTGTCCGCCCCACAATCTTGAGTGATGTATCCTTCGAAAGCCAACTGGCTTCGACCGAAATCTTCGGACCGGTATTAGGTCTAATCCATGTGAATACGATTGAAGAAGCTATAACCCTGATCAATCGTGGTAAGTACGGTAACATGGCCAGCTTATTCACCTGCAGCGGTGATAATGCGCGTCGTTTCCGTTATGAGGTCGAGGCAGGGAATATCGGCATCAATATTGGCGTGGCTGCACCAATGGCTTACTTCCCATTCAGTGGTTGGAAAGAAAGTTTCTTCGGCGATTTGCATGGGCAATCGATGGATGCAGTGGAATTCTTCACCCAGAAGAAAGTTATTGTAGAGCGCTGGCCTAGAACCTGGTCTCGTAAGTTTTAAGTGGCCGTGAAAATGAATAGGATAAACTCACAACCTGACCAACGCGTAGCCCTGGTGACTGGTTCTGGACGAGGAATTGGCCGCGCTATCGCATTAGCTTTGGCAAACAAGCACTGGTCTGTTGTTCTCAACTACTGCAAGGATGAAAATTCAGCACAAACGAGTTTTCAGCAGATACACCAAATGGGTGGCAACCAAGCAAGCCTGATCCAAGCAGATATTAGGCATAGAGAGGACCGCGAACGACTGTTAGATCAGATTCAAGCAAAATACGACCGCCTAGACTTGCTGGTAAACAATGTTGGAATAGCCCCACGCAACCGTGCCGATATTCTAGAATTGACTGAATCCAGCTACGACGAAGTCATGGAAGTGAACCTCAAAGGTCCTTTTTTCCTCACCCAGCTCACTGCCAAATGGATGATCGATCTACTTCAAATAGCAAAAATTAAAAGCCCGAAAATCATTAATATAGGGTCTATCTCTGCTTATGCAAGCAGCACCAACCGTGCCGAATATTGCCTTTCGAAAGCTGGAACTTCGATGATGACCACTCTATTTGCCGATCGACTGGCTGAATACGGAATAACCGTTTTCGAAATTCGGCCCGGAATCATCTCCACAGATATGACTAGACCCGCAAAAGAGAAATATGATCAATTATTATCTCAAGGAATTGCCCCCATCCGTAGATGGGGACAGCCTGAAGACGTCGCCGCAGCTGTGTTGGCAATTGCCGAAGGATACTTGCCCTATTCGACCGGTGAAGTAATCAATGTCGACGGAGGGTTTCATATTCGCAGGCTCTAAAGCCCCATCATTAATTTAATCTGGTAACCTGGTTGGAACCCATCAGGTTTCATACTTATCTAGATATTTTATTTGATCATGGTCCAATTGCACATCAGCTGCACTCAAGCTATCCTCAAGTTGCCCAATTGTTCGAGGGCCAATGATAGGTATGACTGGAAATGGCTGAGAGAGTAAATAACCAAGCTGTATCTGCGTGATACTAAATCCACTTTGTTTACTGAATTTCAGCATGCGTTGGTAACGAAGCTCGTTCTCCGGAAGCTCGTACATCCGGCGGACTGCCGAGTCCATCTGATCAAGTTTGCCTTCCATTTTTTTATTGAAATATCCGTTTGCTTGAGAAGAAAATGGGATAGCTGCCAGACCAGTTTGTTGATGATAGTTAAAGATTTCCTCATCCATCACTACAATGGTTTGGTCCCTCATTGCTTCAGTGTTAACTTTCGCCAGGCTCCATTGGTTTTGCACAGCAGAAAATCCCTGCAATCCATGAGTTTGCGCATATTCTTGAGCCGCTTGAATGCGAGCTCGACGCCAATTTGAACAACCAAAATACCTGATTTTCCCTACCTTTACCTGTTCATTTAGAATCGCAAGAATATCCTCGACGGGATGGTTGGGATCATCGCGATGCAACCAATATAAATCAATCAGGTCGGTCTGTAAATTTCTTAAGCTTGAATTCAAATCCGAGGTAATCTCCTGGCGGGAAAGACGCGAAATGTGTATAGTGCCGAGTTCAGGGTGCGCCCCCTTCGTGGCAAGGATCACTTCCTGGCGGATGCCACGCGTCTTTAGCCATCGACCAATGGTTTTCTCACTGATGCTCCGTTCTCCTGGAAGCCAGTTCGCATATACTTTAGCTGTGTCAATGAAGTTGCCTCCGGCCGCCAGGTAAGCATCCATCATCTGGAAGGACGTTTCCCAATCAATTGCGCTTCCTATATTCACCGTTCCAAAACAAATGCACGCCGCATTCAAATTTGTTTTCGGTATAGTCACATAGCGCATTCTACATTACTCCTGGTTATGATAAAGAAACCTTAACGTCAAAACCCACTTCGAACATCCGCTGCCAGGGCAGATATATATCACTTACTATTACATCTTTTACCAGGCCCGAAGAAATGAATAATTGCCGCAGTTCATGAGCAGCTCGGTTCAATCGATTTCTCACCCGATCCTGAATGATCGCCAGTTGTCCTGGATCATCCATGTGATCACCATGAATGGGAAGACCTAATGCTGTAAAGTCCTCCAACAAACAGCGTGTGCGCTCAATTCCTTGATAATAATAGTCATCCAAGAACCGTAGGAATAAGAATTCAAGATGCGCAGCCACCTGGTCGGGAGTTGGCGTGCCTCGCCGGGATAGGATGTGAATAACCGCCTGAGCAAGTACTGTACCCAGCGTATTTCCTGCGGTATTCCAACCACCTACAGATGCCAGACGCGCAACTTCAGGATGCCGTACCATTTCACTTCCCAAAATGACATCCATACCATTAACAAAAGCGACATCTGCGACTGCCACTTCCTTATTCTGAATAATATTCATAATCATGGATTGGACAAATTCTTCTGGATTCCGATATGGACTCTGCATTTCATCTTTCGTCACTCGCATTCCCCTTTGACTGGCCACCTGGTTTAAGAAAGCCTGGTAATTTTGTGGAATCTTCTTAGCTATCTCCTCAATCCCTTCCCAAACATACCACTGCAGATAACTATCTCCTTGTCTTTTGGCCGGGGCATTTATATACAAGAGCAAATCTGAATCTTCAATAGAATTTGCTAGTATTCCCCCTAAAGGTGCCAAGTGGGCTTTGATCATCTCGTTGAAAGGCCGATCCTCATAAGCGGTTACCACGCCAGGAGAATTAGTGCTCGAATAACGCGGCCAGACTTTTGGGCTAAAGCCAGACCGGTGACACACAAACGCTGCGAGCAACAGACTTCCAATTTCATCTGCTCCTGGGTAAGTAATAGCTTTTTCAGTTAAACCTCGCTGACGGATTGTCAACTGCAACTTGCGCGCCTCTGCAATGTTCCAACCATAATCCATAGTATCATCCTGGGGAAGCACCAAATAATCAAACACCCCGTCAGCCACAAAATCGATCATAGCCATATTGATTGCATGGTTTCGCGCTCGACCTTGGCGGTAATCGTTATATATCTCATCCGGGATTTGACCCCGTAAATGTTCCTTCTCTTCCAACTCCTCTCCTGTCGCCTCAAACAGGTCACCTTTATGCTCCAGGTAAGATAGACGAAACATATTCGCCCCATAAGTTGCCCAATACGGTTTCTCTTCCTCAGATGAATTGTTTCGACAAATCCTTAATATCACACTGGAAGCCAGGATTGGTAAGTCCGGACGAGATTGCTTAAGCTGACGCAAGAAAGCCAACCTTCTCAAAATCGTTTCCACTGAATCGTACGAGGTTCGCGAGGGAATTAGTCCCCCAAACGCCAAGGTGTCTACTGCCAGGATCAGTCCATCCACCTCAGGAGCTGTTTTTTCAAGCCAATCTACCAATTTCTTATGTTGACTGCTGCGCCAGGGATTACCCAACCATTCTCGTTCAGGCAACAGGATATCAATTCCCGCCGACCTTGCCAGATAGCGCGGATAGTCATAATTGACAGGACGGTCATCCAGAGGTAAAACTGCTACTTTTTCCATATAAAACTCCCTTTCATTGTGTCGTAACTTCGATTATCACCTATAATTTTATACGATGTAACCACATAGCTTAAGGAGCCCTCATGAGAATCAATGATATTCATACTGCTATTCTACGAGTGGTTGGTCCCTGCGTGTTCATAAAAATCGAAACAGACGAGGGCATTACCGGATTAGGGGAATGCTATCCAGCTGCTCCAGCCAATGCAATGGTTGATACTATTCGTGCGATGAAGGAACATCTGATTGGCCAGGACCCTCGAAATATAAATATGCTACACGAAAAAATCCGCCGTTTTAACTTGTTCACCGGTGCTCAGGGGGGAACGATAATAAATGCCCTTTCCGGAATAGAAATGGCGCTTTGGGACATCCTGGGAAAAGCATTGGCTGTTCCAGTTTATCAGTTACTTGGGGGAAAATTCCGCGATTCAATACGCTTGTATGCCGACTGTAACGCTGGCACAGTGGATGCTGAAGCCCACCATGCAGAAATATTCTCTAGCCAGGGGGATCGCGATGTGCTTCTGGCTACGAACTTGGTCGAAAATGCAAAATCTGCCATCGCTCAGGGATTTTCAGCCTTGAAATTTGATGCTGACGATATCCACCATCCTGCTAAACAAGATCCTTGGAATTGGACTTTGACTAATGCTGAGATTGATAGCATTGTTCAGCGTACTGAGATTGTACGACAATCGATTGGCTATCAATTTGACCTCGCAATTGACTTGCATGCGCGTTTTGATGTTCCAAGCGCAAAACAGGCTGC
>Ga0315268_10000829_pt1 | contig 36165 bp, 37 predicted proteins | sample C1_top_MG_FD_204535 | JGI IMG/M metagenome (GOLD analysis project Ga0315268, IMG submission 204535) | Sediment microbial communities from Yellowstone Lake, YNP, Wyoming, USA - C1_top | ecosystem: Environmental > Aquatic > Freshwater > Lake > Sediment | place: USA: Wyoming | collected 2017-08-01
CGGGGCAGCACCGCTCAGGCCTGTGGTATTGTGCATGGGAGTGTAATCCGCATTTCCCACCCACACCCCTACTGCCAGATCAGGAGTATACCCCAACGTCCAATTATCCCGAAAATCGTTCGTAGTACCAGTTTTCGCAGCTACCTGGAACGGCAGGTTCAGAATAGAATTTGTACCAAACATAGGAGCGCGCGCTTCATTATCCGAAAGGATCGAGTTGATCAAGTAGGCATGTTCTGGACGAGCAACCTGTTCCCCGGCTGGAAAATTGTATTCGTAAACTAGATTACCCTGATAATCTGTAATTTTTGTGATTGCAACTGGTGGCATGCGTTTTCCACCATTTGCAAAGATTGCATAAGCAGATGTCAGCTCTACTACACTCACCTCACCCCCACCTAAAGTGAGTGATAAACCATAATCCGATCTATCCAAGGTGGTGATTCCCATTCGTCGTGCAACACTCAAAAAGCCATCTTCCTCAGGGGTATTCGGGTTGTCGTAGATTCCAACAAATGCCAAAGTCTTTACTGCCGGTACATTGTATGAATTTGCCAAAGCCACTCTAACAGTCACAGGGCCATGAAAACGGCCATCGTAATTGACCGGAACATAAGTTGGCCCGGGATCATTTGGTTTTCCAGATGGAGTAAATTCGGACGGGACATCCCAAATCAAAGTTGCCGGGGTCCAACCTTTTTCAAAAGCTGCCAGGTAGGTGATTGGTTTAATAGAAGATCCGGGCTGGCGTGGACTGATTGACATATTAACCTGGCCCGATATTTTTTCATTATAAAAATCTGCCGAACCAACCATAGTAAGGATTTCGCCTGTCGCAGGGCGAATGGCAACCAACGCACCATCGGTCACATTCCTATCTGCCAGGGCTTCCACTTGCTGCTTGACAATCTTCTCCGCTATTTCCTGCAAGCCTGGATCTATAGTTGTATAAACATTAAAGCCAGAGCGATAAATCGTCTGAGCGTCGTACTGACTTTCCAATAAGGACCGAATATAATTTACCCAGTGGGGAAAACGAATCGATTCCTGTTTCTTCTTAAATTCATATTTATCGATTTCTTTCGCTGCAGATGTTGCTGCGGCGGCGTCAACACAGACGGGCTTGATATTATTGCTGACCTCAATACAACCCTTTTCGGCGCTGAGCTGGTACATTAGCACTAATACTTGCCTTTGCCGGCGTAGAGTCTCGTCCCGGTTGCTGAAAACATCATATACAGAGGGAGCCTGAGGTAATCCAGCCAGGAATGCCGCCTGGCCAAGAGTCAAGGTCTCTGCCCTTGCCCCAAAGTAAGTTTCTGACGCTGCCTCTACTCCATAAGCAAGGTTGCCATAATAAATTTCATTCAGATATAACTCGAGTATTTCATCTTTGGAATAACGCCGGGTGATTTCCGCTGCCAGGACTATCTCGCGCGCCTTGCGCTGAACGGTTCTTTCTGCACGCTCAGTAGGAGTGAGCAATAATGAGCGAGCGAGTTGCTGTGTAATCGTAGAGGCGCCGGAAACAACATCTCCAGTCGTGTAGTTCTGCCACAATGCTCGCAGGATAGCAACAGGATCGAAGCCAGGATGGTTATAGAACTCTTTATCCTCAGTAGCAATGGTTGCTGCGATTAAGAAAGGAGATATTTTGCCCAAAGGCACATACGTGCGGCGACCTGCTTTCGGATCTAAAATTTCATAAAGTACATTCCCGTTCCGGTCTAAAATCCGAGTGGTTTCAAATTGGGACGCGCGTTGACGCAATCCTGAGATATCCGGAAGGGTGGAAGCAATTGAGAAATATTGGTACACCCCGATTGAAGCCACCAACAATGACAGTAAAACAGCCATAAATAGCAGGATGACTACAATTTGGAATAGACAGCCCAATGACTTCCGCCAGGAAAAGCGAATATCCGCAGGCTGACGTCTCGCCGGAGACACTGGCCGAGAATAGGAAGTGGTAAACGGTCTGGAATATGACGGACGATTAACCCTGGTTTGAGTTGGCCCTTGTCGCCTGGTTGGAGTGGAGGTATAGGCTGATGGTGTCACCTGGGTTGCAAAGCGATCTATTTCATCGACCTGTTGTGGTAGAGGGATAGAACTCGGTGCGGAAAGGTTGGCGGGCGGGAATGTAGATGTTTCTTCTGCGATTGTGGGCTTTGTTATCCGCACAGGTTGCGTTTGACTTACTGAATACAAAGGAGTTGCTACAGTTTGAACGACAGAAGAGGATATCTCGGGAGTCTCTTCTGCCTCACTCATGCTTTCTATGAACGTAGATTGTCTTTCAGAGGTGGTTGATCCTATGGATTCGGAGGTTTGAGAAGACCCCACGTTCTCCCCTTCACCTTCTAGCAAACGACGAAGACGCCTGCCCGGTTGAGTGTTTTCCACCTTATGAGGAAGAGCCTCCTCGGGATCTTGATCAGGTTGGGTATTATTCGGTTGAATCCCTTCCATAAGACATCCTATCCACTTAAAATCTATTTTCCTATCGTCAATTCTAGCACAAAGCTGTTGGCGATTAGCCATTTCTCCATCTAGAGTTCAAATCCCGGAAATATTTGACCCGGATGCAAACAACCTTTAAAATACATGTATGTCCACCTGGAACCTGGGCGCCGGAGATCCGCTCGTGTTGACCTTGGCTGCAGATACTCGCTTCTGTCGACCAAGTTATACGAACGACCAGATTTGGGAAATTGATATGGGTGGAAATGAACCTCCAGCGTTTAGCATACAGACCACCCTGGGTTTACGTGCTCGTTGGTTGCGCCTGTTTCCGCGCTTCAGGTCAAATGAGGTTACCCTTAGCGACCCAAGTAAATTCTGCCAACCGCCATGCCTGCAAACATTTTATCCAAACTATCTGGCTTTTCAAACTTCACCCTTGATAGGGATTGATGTCTTCATAGAATATTGGGTACCTGAGTCGCAGGTAATAACTGGTCGGATCCATGTGACCAATCGCAGTGTTCTCACTGAGCACCTGGAAATGGAATGGGTCGGTCAATTGAGCCCTCTTGGAACAGGCGAGAGTATGGTCACCGTACCGATGGGTTCAAACTTTGTTTTACAAGGAAAAACAGGTGGAGTGGTCCCAATCTGTTTAATCACAGGTGGTGCACAGCCGGCAACCGGTCCATATCCCGCCCTCACTTTGGAAATGGATCTTTTTCCAGGAAACACACGACAGTTCGTCTGGGCGCTGGCCGCAATGACCGATGCTCAGGCATCGCTTGATCTAGCCCGGCGTACCACACTTCGACCTTGGGACGCCGAAATCGCCCGCCTGGATATGTATAATAATAGTCAGATGATAGAAATCCGTACAGGCAATCCAGAATGGGATGCAACATTGGCACTCACCCAAAAGGTTGCCTATAGTTTATTCCTTCCAGGGAATCGTTTTCTGCCCTATTCCTCCTTTGTGCTTAGTCGCCAGCCAGATCAAGGTAATTCCATTCGGGGGGATGGTTCCGACTATTCCTATCTCTGGAGTGGGCAGACTGTATTGGATGCCTATTACCTATCCAGTCTGATCCTGCCCGGTGGTATAGACCTGGTTGAGGGAATTCTGAGAAACTTCCTGAGTGTTCAAGAGGCCAATGGTTTTATCGATTGGAAACCCGGCCTGGGAGGACAGCGAACTCGTCATTTAGCCCAACCTCTATTAGCTACCTTGACCTGGCAAATTGACCAATATCGGACAGATCACTCATGGCTACACGAAATTTATCCATCGCTCCTCCGTTTCATCCGGTTCTGGTTCTCCCCAGAACATGACAAGGATGGAGATGGCTTCCCAGAATGGGATCACCCGCTTCAGACAGGTCTGGAAGATGCCCCGATTTATAATCGTTGGTCCCCACAAGCCCAGGGGGTGGATATCTCCTGCTTAGAATCGCCGGCCCTTGCAGCGATGCTTTTTCGAGAATGTGACAGTCTCATCAAAATTGCTCATCGGATCCAATTTGAGGAGGACCTTCCCTGGCTTATTGCTCATGTCGACTCCCTGTTAAAAAATTTAGAGACCACCTGGGACCAGAGGACCCATAATTATCGATATCGTGATTTCGAAACTCACATTATCAGTTCTGGCGTGAAGGTAGCTAGTTTTGACTGGGATGGGCACCTCTCAATCAAACGATCTCTCAAACCAGCTCAGCGTCTACTGATTCGTTTGAAGTGCAAGAATGAAAAAAATTCCCCGGTCTCCATTACCCTTTTTGGGGAAGGTCTTAATGGCGAGATCATTGAACAGATTCCCTCTGGGCGCTTAGCCTGGTCAGGAGGGAATGCTACGTATACAACTCAAAATAAATTCTTGAAAATTAAAAAGGTGGATATTCAGGGCATCAGTAAGGGAGATGAAGGAATTATCTCGACAATAGACTTCACCGATGAAGACCTTTCTCTATTTCTGCCATTATGGGCAGGAATCCCGGATCGCAAACGTGGGCAGGAGATAGTATCCAGGAACCTGGTTCCTCGCTATCTTAAACCCTTAGGATTGATCATCTCGAGCGAAAACCCAGAAAATGACGAAAGCTCATATCTTAATCAAGTCCTTTTACCTTGGGTTCAATTCATTGGAGAAGGACTGCTCGAATACAACGGCCGTCCGATCGTAGCCGATCTCCTCACGGGGATCATGAATTCCCTTTCAAACATTCTAAAGCAAAATAAGGCTTTTCGCGAATCCTATTCTGCTGAGAATGGCCAGCCTGTCGGAGAGAGGAATCCTTTGAGAGGATTAGCTCCATTCGGTTTGTTCTTAAAGACACTCGGTATTCAAAAAATCACTCCTCAAGAGATTATTTTAGATGGAATTAACCCATTTCCTGGGCCAGTTACGGTAAAATATCAAGGAATCACAATTTCGTGCCATTCAAAAGACACGATGGTCAGCTTCCCATCTGGACCAACCACCTCCGTAAAGGGTCCTGGTCCTCATAAGATATCTCTCTCCTGATGGATAAGGAGGAATGAATATGGATGAATCTGATATCAAGATGATGCTAATCGCAGTCGTACAAGCTCAGGATTCTGAAGCGGCACAGAATGCCATCGAAGAATTAGGTCTGACTGCCGAACGTCTTCGTAGCGTGGGGGGATTCCTTGGAAGGCGGAATTCCACCTTGATCATAGGTGTTTCCAAAAGCCGATTGCAGGCTGTATTAGACGCATTAAACGAAAATTGCCGGCAACGGATTGAATATATCGCCGTTCCTTTGGAAAGCGCCCCCCTCCCTCTCCCAACACCCACCCCGATTACAATTGGTGGGGCTACTATTTTCGGTCTGAATGCAGAGCATTTTGAGGAGATATGAGTATGAAACTAATCATCGCCATTGTCCCAGATATCGATAGCGATCCTGTGTCTCATGCCCTTACTTCGTCCGGCTTGCGGGTCACCTATATTGCTTCTACTGGAGGGTTCTTACGCCGGGGTCATTCCACTCTGCTAATCGGTCTGGAAGACGAAAAAGTCGAGCAGGCCTTGGAAATCATCCGTAAAACTCGCGCAGGGACTGTCGATCCGAATGTCAAGCGGGGGGTAATCTTTGTCCTTAAGGTGGATCAATATATCCACTTTTAACTAAGCAGGCTTCACTTTTCACCTCCGAGGGCTAATTCAACAGACGGTTGCACCTTTGAGGATTCTAAATAACAATGGAGGTTTCAATGTCATCTCAACCAGCATCTTCAGAAATCACCAGTGATGATAAGCTGTGGGCACTCTTATGCTACCTTCTATCGCCCTGGCTTTCATTGGTTATTTTGCTCTTCCTCCAGGATAAGAAGGAGCGTCCTTTCTTGAAATACCATTATATGCAAGCCCTGGCATGGGGTGTGGTCTGGTACGTTCTAGGCATCCTTGTCATTGGCTGTTTCCTCTCGCCAATTGCTCTGATTGGAAGCATATATTTCGGAGTTAAGGCATATCAGGGTGAATATGTGGTTATTCCCTTACTGACTGATTTTATGAAAAAGCAGGGTTGGATTTCCTAACAAATAAGGAAATATCCATTTAATTTGCTTGCATTTTAAGAATTAAGCGGATATAGTATCCATAATGGTTGTTAAACGGCGTCCGGAGACGTAGGCCGCCAGGTATTCTTTTTTCCTAAACCTATCACTAAGGAGAGTTGCTATGGAATTCGGACGTGCATTTTCATTTCAATTTCAGGATCCTGATTGGATCAAGAAAATCTTGCTTCACGCTTTAATTGGCCTGATCCCAATTGTCGGCCAATTTTATTTGATGGGATTAGGTGTCGAGATAGCCCGACGTGTAATCAATAACGATCCCAAGCTCTTGCCAGATATCGATTTCGGAGGAATACTAGGAAAAGGGTTTGGTTCCTTTGTTATCGGGCTGGTTTACGCAATTCCATTAATTATCTTCACTCTCCCAATCTATCTGGTAGGCCCACTGGGCGCCCTTATCAAGCTGGATGATAACACAATGGGGATCTTGATGGTCATTGTCTCCATTTGTTGCGGCGGCCTGGCTTTGCTTTATGGTATTTTCATGGCCTTCATGATGCCGGCTGCTCTAGGGAACTACGCTGCTAAAGGTTCCATCGGCGCCGGGCTGCGATTTGGGGAAGTGTTCGGCCTGGTTAAAGCCGCTCCGGTCGCTTATCTGCTGGTCGTGGTAGGTGCCATCATCGGTAGTTTCATCGCCCCCCTTGGAGGTATCCTCTGCGGAATTGGTAGCCTTCTGACCGTCACTTATGTCAACACTATGGTCGGCCACCTGACGGGGCAAGCATATTTGAAAGCTACAGGGCAAATCCTATAAACCCTATCCCAGTATACAATTTCTTCCCTACCCCTTAGGAGAAGGTAGGGTTCCAATAAGACATTGCGGTTTCCGGTAGATGGCTGCCGGAAACCGCATTTCATGCAGATTCGTGGAATTCTTCCACCTGGTAGGTTAATATCTCGAGTTTTCTACGTTGCCAAAGGTCAGGTGAGGCACCCATCTTTTGGCAAAGGTGTCCTAGGAATTCCTCTGGGTCAGGCAATTTTTCCCAAACCTGTGGCAGAAAGGTTGCCCGCCGGAATCCATCCCGCAAAATGACCCCGTCGATTTTTGGTCGCAATAAGGTGGGCAATTGCGAAGGAGAACCGTAGGTCAATGGTTGAGGGGTTGTCAAACGAGATATCTCAATACACAGGCGAGATACTTCCTCAGGCTGAACAGGAGGAAAACGGTAATCCTCCAACGCTGCTGCTGCTGCATGCTCGCATACATCTTGCACCAACGGTTGGTATGCCTCAAGTGCTCCGATGCAGCCACGCAACTCGCCATCTTCAGTAAGAGTCACGAAAGAAGCTCCAATTTCTTGTAACCGGAGTGAATATTTATCCAATATCAACTGGAGTGGAGGTTGGCGGTTTACAGCCCTTTCAATCGACTGGCGAGCCAGCTTAAGTAAAGTCAATCTCTCATCATCATCCAAAGGATTTGAGATCATAAGAGCACCCAAAAGAATATGATATCTACTATGTTTATACAACGTGCAATCTTCTGCGTCAAGAGAGAATCGTCACAATCAATCCTGAATCCCTTTTTCGCAGAACGATAGACCAAAGGGAACCAAAAAAAATCCTTGCTAATTCTGGCAAAATTAAGGTACTATCATACTAATTATGAATCGATCAGACATTTCAAATACCTCCGGCGTCGAGGATAGATCCAAAAAAGATAGGGACTATCCTGCTCCACCATCCAAAACAACCGATCAAAATTTCAGTATCTGGTGGGCTTTGCAGACAGTCATATTCACTGCAATGATCACGGCCTTTTTACTCACCATGTGGACACCTGCGAATTTGTTCTCGGACCAATTGTTGACCCAAATTCAATTTTCTATTCCATCCTATGAGACGCCTGCCGGGAATCATCTTTTGACCCCCACGAGTGTACCCAAGGCGCGGATCGGTATCGTTGCAGGTCATTGGGGGAATGATTCTGGCGCAGTGTGCCCAGATGGGTTAACCGAAGCAGATGTCAATTTGCGTATTGCTACCCTGGTAAAACAATACCTTCTAAAGGAAGGGTACCAGGTCGATTTACTTCAGGAATTCGATAAACGTCTTTCTCTTTATCAGGCAATAGCTCTTGTCTCGATCCATAATGACTCATGTGATTTTATAAATGACGATGCAACAGGTTTTAAAGTGGCTGCGGCCATGAACAGTCCATTTCCTGAAAAAACTGAGCGATTAAGCACATGCATGATCCAACGCTATCAAGCAATAACTGGCATGAAATTCCACTACAACACGATCACCCCCGATATGACCAGCTATCACGCGTTTAATGAGATCAGTAGCTCAACGACTGCCGTAATTATTGAGACTGGTTTCCTGAATCTGGACCGCCAGATTTTAACTGAGCACCCTGACGTAATTGCGAAAGGCATTACCGCTGGTATTCTTTGCTATGTCCGTAATGAACCAGTTACATTACAAGAGACGCCGACCCAATGAGTGAAGAAGAAAAAGTTCAATTACAGCACGCACTCGAACAGGCCAAACAGGCAATCCGCCAGGGAGATCACCCGAGTGCCCGCCGATGGGCGATCAAAGCAGCACAGCTGGCACCACGGCTTGAGGATCCCTGGTTGATCCTTGCGGCGGTCGCCAGCCCAGAAGCCAGCATTGCCTACCTGCGACACGCCTTAGAGGTAAACCCAACCAGTCAACGAGCACGCCAGGGAATGCAGTGGGCCTACAATCGCCGCCTTGCGATCGCTATGCACGCCCAAGCTGCAAGAGAAGCCAGCTTAGCCAAAACACAACAAATAGAGACAATCCGAGCACCTTCTGCTCTCAAAGATACTCAACCCATTTTTTCGCATGAAAGATCAACCGGCAGGGAAAAACCAAGGCGGAAGTATTCTTTTGTATCCTGGTTAATTGCTCTGGTCGTATTTTCATTAGGAATTATATTCTGGATAGGGTTTTCGAACAGATGGGTGGTATCTGCTAGCTCGAATTCAGCTTTCCGCCCTGTCGGTGCTTTGTCCAAGCCATCGCTCACCTTCAGCCCTACAATCACCTCAACCCATACTCCTACCTCCACTAGCACACCAACGCCAACAGCCACCCCCACGTTCACCCCAACTCGAACCCGAAAGCCAACCAGAACACCCACCTATGTTCCTACTGAAACGCCTTTGCCACCTCCTACTTATGATGAGCCCTCAGAAGTTCCGCTTGAACCGACAGATTCATTACCTGATGGCGTCAGCTACAGTGGGCGATGGATCGATGTGGACCTGACCAACCAGATTGTTTCTACTTATTCAGACAGCACAATCGTAAATTCATTCATTGTCTCTACCGGAACCTGGGAACATCCAACTATTACAGGCCAATACCACATCTATGTAAAATATCGTTACACAGATATGTCTGGTCCGGGATATTACCTATCAGACGTACCCTATACCATGTATTTCTATCAAGGTTATGCTTTACATGGAACCTATTGGCATAATAATTTTGGCACCCCCATGAGTCATGGGTGCATAAATCTTCGTACAGAGGACGCTGCCTGGTTGTACAATTGGGCTTCTGTGGGTACATTAGTGAATATTCACTATTGATAATGATGAACATTCTGTTCCGAAATGATTTAGAGACGATCTCACGTCGGCAATTCTTGAAGCTAGCAGAAAGCGGATTATCCTCGATTTTCCTTTTACCGATCCTGGATAAATGGTTTCGATCGGAGAACAGATTATTCATCGGCGAGAGCAAAACAAACCAAGGACGCATCCTCAATAATCAGGTTGCACTTTACGACCGTCCAACATTCAAGGGAAAAGTCCGTAAGTTGTTTTGGTACGACTTGATCTTACCAATCACGGATATCACTGTCGGAGATACCGAACCCAGTTATAACCGGGTTTGGTATCAAATGAATGGAGAAGGCTTCGTGCACTCTGGAAGCGTCCAACCAGTCGAGATCCGCACAAACCTACCCAGGAGGAATATCCCACCCGAAGGCTTACTGGCCGAAGTGACAGTCCCCTTCACAGACGTTCTATGGAATATACGACACCCAACATCTGTGGCCTATCGTTTTTATTATGGAACAACGCATTGGGTGATTTCAGCTAATGAAGATGAAAAAGGAAAGATCTGGTACCGGGTTTTTGACGATAAATGGGGATTCATTTACTATGGAGATGCAAGCCATTTTCATATCATTAATCCTAGTGAACTAGAACCGATCTCTGCTGATATTCCGCCGGATAAAAAACGAATGGAGATTCACCTGGCGGATCAGGTACTCATTGCATATGAGGACAATATCCCGGTTTGCATGACACGGATTGCATCTGGAGCTCGATTCAGTGATGGGGATTTTCGAACCAGGACCGGGACATATTTCACAAATCGTAAGCGTCCTTCTCGTCATATGGCTGCCGGCGACCTGGCCGCTCGGAATAGTTACGACCTTCCTGGGGTACCATGGATTTCATACTTAACAGAACAAGGGGTAGCCATCCATGGTACTTATTGGCACAATGATTTTGGTAAGCCACGCAGCCATGGATGTATCAATGTTACTTCCAATGCTGCCCGTTGGATCTTTCGGTGGACATTACCCAATGTACCCTTCAATGTACAAACTTTAGACAAAGATCCGGGGACAGTTGTCCAAGTGGCTTAATCTGTCTATAATATTCATAAAGGAATAAATGATGAGTAGACGGCCGTTATTTGAAGGCCTGGTCGTTGATGAAAATGACCAGCCTGTTGATGTTATTTACGTAGGGGATGAGCCATGCTATGTCGTCAATGATGCAGGGTTTCGTCGTCATATCCCTTCTGACATGGTAGACCGACAGGTATTGCAACTCATGAAGGATATGGTCGAAGGTAATGAAGATCAACTTGCCGACCAGACCGCTAAAATGCTTGGTCAAAACGACATATTCACACGTGCCATCATTCAGAACCAATTCAAACAGATTGACCAACAATTTGAAAATTTACTGCAAGTTGGAATACCTGAAGAAGGCCGGGCTTATATGGGAATGATGGGCTTTCGCGTTGTTATTAATCTTCATGGTGATGTTGTAAAATTAGAACAACCCGGAACGTCATCAGAGGGCGAATAGAAAATCCGATGTGATTCTTATATGGAAGGGTTAAAATGTGACTGTTAAGGGTATTGATACTGGTACAAGCATTGGTAATTTAAGGAGATAACAATGATGACTTCAGACTTTATTTTGGATGTTTCCGAAGCCAATTTTGAGTACGAGGTACTGGGTTATTCTCACAATGTCCCAGTAGTGGTTGATTTTTGGGCGAATTGGTGTCGTCCATGCAAGGTGCTGGGACCGCAATTGGAACAATTAACGGTAGAAGCTAGTGGGGCATTCCGGCTGGCGCGTGTGGATGTTGACGAAAATCCCAACCTGGCATTGCGATATAGTGTGCGCAGCATTCCGACGGTTAAAGCTTTCAGCGAGGGTCAAGTAGTAAATGAATTTGTCGGATTGATACCAGAGCCTCGTTTACGCGAATTTATCAGTAAAATCACACCACCCAGCCCTTTGGCGCTGGCAGTGGAAAAAGCAGAAAGCCTGCTTACTCTCCAACAATGGTCAGGGGCCGAGAAAACATTTCTTCAAGTGTTAGAGCAAAGCCCGGGTAATCCGGCGTGTTTATTAGGATTAGCAAAATCGTATCTGGCTCAAGGGAAAGCTCGTGAAGCAAAGGATATCCTGTATGACTTTCCCCCGAGTCGACAATTCTCTGACTCCAAGAAATTGGAACCGTTAGCAGATGTAATGTTAGAACTCAAGAAGGGTACACTACCCACTGATACTGACCTGGATGCTGCCTTTTGCAATAGCATTCGTCTGGCAGGTCGGGGGAATATTCCAGCTGCAGTAGATGGCCTGCTGGATATCCTTCGCCAGGATCGCCACTATCGAAATGGTAATGCTCGTTTGGTAATCCTCAGCTTGCTGGATGTCTTGGGAGATGAAAACCCGCAGACCCGTCAATATCGTTCAGAATTAGCTTCGATCTTATTCTGAATGGCTCTCGTTCTCATCCCAGATTATCCACATTATCAAATCATCGCCGGAGCCCGTGCTTTGACCCGCTCTGGCGATATTTGTGACTCTGCATGGAAGATCAACAGAGTCGAGAGAACTCTAAAAAGCAACGCAATCCGCCACATCCATACAATCACCTCAGCCGAACAAGATGCTCATCTATACTGTCGCGATGTTATCCAATTGTGTGAACAATATCACTATGACATGATCCTTCCTTTTGGTGATTCCGCCTATTATGCTGTAGTAACTCATGGTGCTGAGCTCTCTAAGGTAACTCGTTTACTGGTTCCAGGTCTTGACGCATTCTTCATTGCTCATGATAAACAAAAGACCGTCGATTTTTGTAGAAAAATTGGTGTGCCAGTCCCTCAGAGTTTCGCCAACTATTCCGATGAGGATATCCCCGCGATTGCTAATGCTATACGTTATCCAGCGGTGGTAAAGGCACGCAGTGGAACGGGTGTAGAAAAAGGTTTACGTTACGCCAATCATAAACAAGAACTCATTCGCATGGTAGGTGAAATATCCTCATTTCAATCCAATAAAGATGGCATCGAATACCAATCACCCATAATACAAGAATATATCCCCGGCTTTATTCATGATGCTTGCATCCTGGCTCAGGATGGTAAATTGGTTCAAGCTCTAACTCAGGTCCGAAAGCTGATGTATCCAATCTATGGGGGAGTGGGTGCCATTAATGTCACCACGCACAACCCAATCCTGGTAAATCAGGCCCGTAAACTAGTTGAAACTTTGGGCTGGAACGGCCCGGCGCAAATAGAATTCAAATTTGACCCACGTGACCAGACTTACAAATTGATTGAAATTAATCCTAAGTTATGGGGAACTTTAGACCTTTCAATTAAGGTCGGAGTTAATTTCCCGAAAATGATCCGAGATATTCTCTTAGGAGAAAAAGTTGAGACTGAACGTTCATATCCGGAGAATGTGAGAGGTATATTTGTGTTTCACCAGGCGATGTATTCCGCCGTACAACTCATCAGGGAGTTCGGTCTTTCAGCGCTCCAAGATCCAACTTCCTATCAGAAAACATATCTGGATATCGACTTTACGGATTTCAATTATGAGATGCTGAAAATCCTGCAGGCATTCTATAAGGCGCTAAGAGGAAAGATTAATTACAATAACGCCAATCTGGAAAAAAAATACATCAATACATTATCTAGCCCCTTGAGCGCTATGGTATAGACCAGGTCACGAATTCGAGATGTAGGATATTATCATTCAGGTTGATAACTTTCAAACGAATGTAACCAGGTAACCCCTGATTGCTTTTAAAGCAAAGAAATATATCTTCTTTTAGATTTTCTAGATTTATAGGCGTGGCAGATAAGCTGGATTTCTGGCATTCTTTTTCCGATGGTTGTTTTGAACCAAAAATTACCAGGCGAGTACCTGGTTGTGGCATTAACAGCGGCTGTTGATTTGCTGGCCGCTGAAAAATTAAGTCGCCATTCGATCCCGAATTGATCAAACCGCTGTCCAGATCCAGACGGTCTTCCAGATAAAGGACCGCTTCTCCTCCTCTGTATATTTGAGAAGTGCTGGTTAAAGAGGGAACCAGCCCAGCCGTTGGAGATACGGCCTCCTCCTCGACTACAATTCTGACCCAAATTGGAGCATCTCCCGCCGGCCCGATACCAAAAAAAGAGCCATCTGGACTGCGAAGCTTCCAATTGCTTTGGTAGACTCCTGGTTTGTCAGGAGCAATCATATCTATCACAATATCTATGGATTGTCCTGGAAAAACTTTCGCCCGTATTCCTTGCACTTTCCCCGCTCCCATTGTTTCCCCCGAGAACCAAACAATCGCATACTCCTGATCCCAGGCGCATGACCCCGAATTCACCAATCTCCATATCTTTTCAAATGGTTGACCCGGCCGAAATGTAGTTCCATCGGGGATTGTCACATCGATCGGTAAACCAGCCACAGCGCGATTACACACGCCATCTCCCGCAGGTGGAGTGGGCGTTATCAGCAGCACGCTGGTGGCTTCCAAAGTAGAATTACTGACTTGAGGATTATATGCGTTCTGGGTCTCTTGATTCACCGTTGAAATTTGAGTAAGGACATTAACCGTTGGCGCGTGGTTTTGGTTAGGAGAAGGAGAAAGAAATCCTATAGGAATATTGCAGGCTGCCAAACCGCACAGCGAATATAAAAATATCAGGACAATCCTGAACATCCTGGTAGTCAAAGATTTCATGATAACCACATTCTACACCTAATCCAAGGGGGATCGTTTGAGCGCAATCCTCGTTAATATTGTTGTATAATGATCTTTACCAGGTTAAATGATGATGACTAAGATTTTATAAATCATTTATAATAAAGAAATCAGGTTTACCATTCTTATTTCATGACACGGTTCCATGCTACCCGATATCACCCGTCTTCTGGTAGATAGTGATACAAAGCTACTTAATGCCGATACCCAGGCTACGATTGACCTCGCAAAAAAGGCCTTTGAAACGGCTATCCAAAGCGGCTTGCCTGAGCAGATCACCTCAGCTCGAATCGGATACGCCCAGGTCTTAGTTCGCCTTGGTTATTATAAAGAAGCTCGCGAAGTAGTTCAAGATATGCTTGCATCCCTACCAGCGACACCTGAGACAGTAGAAGCTCAGATTATTGCAGGGATCTGCGCTGCAGAAATAGATGATATCGACGAAGCACAAAAGTGGTACTACGATGCCGCTGACTTAAGCCGCAAGATTCATTACACCTCTGGTTTGGCGAACGCCTTAAACCAACTGTCCAGTTCGGTTTTCTTACCCCGTGGTCAATTTAACCTGGCTCTTGCAGCGATAGATGAAGCTCAAGTCATCTGGCAGGAAAATGGTGAAGCGCATTGGAGTGCACCCTTTTTGAAAGCGTATATATACCTGATCCTGGGTGATCGAGTACTCGTTCGTCAGGCATTGGATGAATACTTACCAGTAGTAAAACCTGCTACACGAGAAGCGGGAGGGTATTACTATCTCTGGGCGCGCCTTTGCCTGGATGAAGAAGAGCTGGGAAAAGCCGAAGAATACCTACAACTCGCCTTACGCGTCGCTAATCAGACCGGTGTACCAGACTTAAATGTTTGGGTTCGCCTGGAATATAGCCGTTTTCACCGCTTGAAGGGCGAAGTTCCAGTGGCTAAATCATGGGCAGAGGATGCTACCCGGTTTGCACAACGGGCAACCTATAAATATTTATATGGTATGGCTTTAATTGAAAGATCTTTATCAACCTGGGAATGCGGTGATACCTGCTCACCAGAAGCTGATTTGTTAGAAGCAAAAAAAGTGTTAGGGGCATTGAAAAACAACTACGATCTTGCTCGAGCCTCTTTGTTATTATCCGCGTTCTACCAACAATCGAAACATGCAGAAGCAAATAAAGCCTGGATTGAAGCTGCTGAGATGATCTTGCGCGAGGGTTATATATTCATCCTGGAGCGTGAACGCAAGTTTGCTTTTCCCCTGGTTGCCAGTCATTTGCGTGATCGCGATGTTCGCAGTCGGACTGCTGCTGAGAATCTGATTCAAAAGTTAGCCACAGTTGCCCCTCCTCCCCTGAAGATATATGGCCTGGGTCAATTCATTGTATTCCAGGGGCGTCACCGCATCCCTGATCAGGCCTGGAAAAGGCGCAAGTCCGGTGAATTGCTTCGTTATCTTATTTTGAAGGCGGGACATTCTGCCGGACGTGAGGAAATCTTAGAAAGCCTCTGGCCTGAGTCCTCTCCTTCTACCGCTCTGGATTTGTTTCATCAAGCCACGTCAACATTACGCCACATTCTTGAGCAAGACTTGCCCGATAAATTTCCTTCTCGTTACCTCAGTGTGGAAGGCGAAAGGGTATTTCTACACCTGCCCCCAGCCAGCGTTGTCGATTTTGAGCAGTTTGAACAGAATTTACCCATTGCTATTCAAAGTGGAAAAATAGATCGATTACAGCAAGCTCTGTCACTGTATACAGACGAATTATTCCCTATGGATCGTTATGCAGATTGGAGCGCAAGCCGACGAGAAACTCTCAAAGAGCTTTATTTGAACGGCTTGCTCAGCTTGGGGCAACTCTACTATGCCAAGGATCAGTATTCCCAAGCGCTTGATTGCTCTCGCCGAATTCTACAACTAGATTCATGGAGTGAAGATGCTGTCTTACTGGGAATGAATGCTTGCCTTAGCCTGAAAGACACTCCACGTGCTCTGCGTCTCTATATTGATCTGGAACGAACACTTAAAGAAGAGCTCAATATCTCCCCTCGCTCTGATCTGCGCGCGCTTGCAGCCCAGTTGCGCCAGGAATGATCCCCTCTTAACATCAAACTCAATTTACCACCATGCTATCGGGGCTATCGAATTAGCCTCCTCATTCCTATTCATTATGGATCATTAAAAAACATGATGGAAAATGAATATTGTCAGTCGAATGTCAGCAGAGGGTTGTATGATTACTGACAGAGGCCTGGATGAGACGTAAATACACATTTTTACTCACTGTTTTGCAGCCTGAAGATACTGATGAGGCCCTCCATGGAAGACTGCAATTAATTCAGAACCAAGAAGCAGATACATTTAATGGGATCTCTGAATTGAAAGATTTGATTGAGAACGCAATAAAGGCCATAAAGTCTGATGTGTGTAATTACCAAGAGAGTGGCTTATCTGCAGTCCATTCATGTGAATTTCAGGAAAAACAGTGAACTCTTAATTTCTTTGGTCTTGTAAATTTCCTTTTGGTGGCTTCTAGGGGAACCACCAAGCAGCAACACCCCGTTTCTGCAGCGAAAACGGGGTGTTGTGCTTAATGAGACCTATGGATTGGCAATTTCCCGCATTAATGCTACAAATTCTTCCCACTCTTCGTTGAAAAAGTGCAGTGTCACGTTGTTTAACTCAAGGTGAAATGTCACCTCTCCATCTGGTTCCTCTGCCTGCCAGGCAATGTAATTTTCTGTTTCCGCTAAGGTCTTGGTTTTCGGTTCTTGAGGAGTGTTCATATCATCCATCCTTTAGGATTAGTTTTGTGATTTGGCTCGGCCGATTTTCCGTTGCAACTTGATTAACCAATTTTCCAATTGCTTCTTCAACGGTGGGGGTGGTGGAATGGTTTTGAAATCTTTCCAGGGATCCTGATCTGTCAGCTTTCGCACTGAATAGCGTAAGAATAAGTTTGCTGTTGCCATGACAGGTGCAGCCAGAACTATTCCTACCAATCCCAGCAGATTCAGAGCAATCAACGCACAAACCATAACTGCCGCGGGGTGGACTTTTAAGGTGTCGGCCAAAAGACGTGTGCTGATTAAGTTATCAATGATCGCATCCGTGACCCAAGCGAACCCCAATACCAAGAGAACATAAGCTAAGGGAGTCAGGTTAAACGGATTGACACCTTGAAAATAAGAAACCAGTCCATACGTTATCCAGGAAACCCAGGCACCAACATACGGCACAAAACGAGCCAATCCCGCCAATATCGCTAATCCATAAAAATAATGTACCCCCAGGCTTGCTAGCAAGATCGAGTAGATCAATATTGTGATCGTCATCACTAGCAATTGACCGCGTAGAAAAGCGTTCCAAATGCGACCCAACTCGAGCCCCAGCCGCTTTCGATCTTCCTGGTAGCCGGGGATCTCGAGTCCGAAAAGGTTATCTGCAAAACCGGCACTCTCGACCAATATAAAATAGGATACCAATACGATAAAAAACGTCCAACCGACTGTACTAGCCGCGCCGGCCGCAAATACACCTAACCAGGATCCCATTTGTGAAATAATCGGCTGGGTTGCCCCTAAAAGCTGGTTGGTTAGGGCCGTTACATCTAAATTTTCTATTGGGATGATGAATGGACCTATGCTGATAGGAGCCGAAAGCAAGCGATCGAGGATGGATGGTAAATCCTGAATAAAATCCTGGATAAATGCAATCAAAGCGCGCAGTTGATCAACCAAAGCGATTCCGCCAATAGCGACCAAGCTGAGGACTACTAAGATTCCTACCAGGTAAAGTAAGGTGACAGCAAATCGCCATGGTATATGGATATGTCTTTGGATCCAATGCGCCAGTGGATTAAACAGGTAAGCCAATACAAATGACAGTAATAGCGGACCTAACATACTGCGAAAAGAGATGATCAGACCCGCTAGAATGGCAACTAAAGTTAACGCCACAACCAATTTGGTTGTATTGCTCCAACGTGGCGAGACGGACGGTGGATTTGACATGGATGAAAATTCTTTGTTGTCAAGAATTCATTCTAATTTTAATTGATTTTGAATATCTTACAACCTAATTCCATAGGTAGGGATGCATAATAGACCCACCATAACACATTCGAACCAAAGCCCTATGCATCCATGCAAAAATAATAGAACCTGCCTTTGAGAATGCACGGGCAGGTTCTATCAGAAATTCATAAACTTCCTAAGGGCAGGTGCCTGGGCCCGAGATCATATTAAATAACCAACCAAATAAACTGCACCATAATTTCATCTGATCTACGACCAGAAGGATCACTACACAACCACAAATCACTAAGAGTATGACGATCAATACGATTACCCAGATTGGAAAACCTTTCTTGGGTTGCTCAACCTCTGGTTGCATTGGAACTTGACCTGAATAAGCTGGTACAGGGGTAACAGATGGAGGATTATATACTGGTTGTGGAGGGGTATAAGCCGGGGGAGCTTGATACGCAGGCTTCTGTTCCACAACAGGTGCGGGAGCAGAGGGTCTTGCAGCCGGTGCTACCACAGTCGCAGCCTGGTCAGGCTGTACGGCCTCAAACATCACGCTGACATGCTCACCAAATACGATCAACTCTCCCACACGAAGGATATACGGACCGATCAAACGTTGTCCATTGACAAATGTACCATTAGTTGATCCAAGGTCCTCTAGTACATAATTAGCACCCTGCAAAAATAGACGGGCATGCCGGCGGGAAACTTCTGGATCATTGATGACAACATCACAGGTTAGATCCCGCCCGATAATGACTTCACTTTTTTCCAAGGGGAAGGCCTTGCCCGCCATAGGCCCTGAATGCATAACGAGATGAAAGTTGGAAAACATCGTGCCCTCCTAGCCAGGATGGATATTTTTATATAGTGTAGCGAGTTTTATTCCACTTGTCAAATAAAAAATGGTAGCCCAATCTCTTTGGAGATGGTACAATTCATAACTTTTAGAGAAAGATCCGGGTCATAATGTCTGTAAGCATTCTTTACCGGAACAAACAAATTGAGATAAAAGCTGGCCTTACTGTTATCGAAACGCTGCAAGAACTGGGCCTATCACCCCAATCATACCTGGTTGTCCGAAAAGGCTTATTGTTAACTGAAAACGAAATGCTAAAAGAGGGGGATTTGGTTAGGCTTGTAGCAGTAATTTCTGGAGGTTCCGATTGGGATTATCCAGGCATCTATTCCTGACACATACTTATTGTTGATCTACCTCAATCCCCCATCTATGCAATTCAAGCCTATACACAATTTCAATTCTTTCTTCACAAAATATTCACAATTGCATGATATTCTTTCTTAGGAGTGTTATCAAGGATCCCTATATCAATAGAATGGGTCCCAATAAAGAGAGGAGAAATGAAAAGAATTTTATTAAGCATCCTGATCATAGTTGTGGCTCTGGGTCTTGGAGTGGGAGCTGCAGCTGGCTTTACAACTTTCCTCAAAGCGAGACTCCCTGCACAAGTCTCAACGGGTCGGCTAAACCAGCTTCCTGGAAGAAGACCCAATGGAGAACCCGGATGGAGAAAGCCTGGCATGAAGCCGGGATGGTTTGGCAAAGGCCCTGGTTCGCACCAGGTGCAACCTCAAAACAATAAACCGGAGCAAAACCTGCCAAAAGATAAGATTAAGCCAAAAGGTCAGGATTCTAGTAAATGGCAAAGGAACGGCTTTGGGCCAGGCATGGAAGGTCGCGGTAGAAATCACCTAGAATCAGATGATTGGAATAACTATCTACACCGGTGGAGTAACCAGTAACCTTCTGGTCCACATATTCCTCTCAATATTCGATCGGGCTGGTTTGAAATAACATCGGAATTTGTAATGAAGAAAATAGGTGGATCGGTAATCGAAGATAAATGTCAAATCGCCGGTATGTGCCTTGTGAACTTTTATAATGGGTAGATTTGGAGCATACTGGCATAATGATGATCTTTTATCAATATAAGGAGATAAAGTGATGAAAAACGTTTGGAAATGGATATTGCTTTTTGTAGGAGTGTTTCTTGCCGGCTTTATCATTGCCCTGCCATTTTTCGGTTGGTTTGGTATGGGCTGGGGCCGAATGCCGATGATGGGCAGTCGGCTGGGGTATGGCCTCCATTTGATGGGAGGATTTCCACTTTTGGGATTTGCCGGAGCATTCCTGGTACGCTGCCTTGTGCCTCTGGCTATAATCGCTTTACTGGTTGTTGGCATTGTGGTCTTGGTGCGCCGTTCTAACAAAGTTACGCCGAAGACCACCCGCACCTGTGCAAATTGCGGTAAACCGCTCCAAGAGGATTGGACTCACTGCCCTTACTGCGGAGCAGATGTCAATACACCTCCGAATAGCTAAGAAGCCAGAAAGTCTGCTTACGGCGGGTATATGAGATATACCCGCCGAATTTTTTTTAAGAATTTCTTCAGTTTGGAAGAAAATCCAAACGGATTTATCTACGCGCAATCCGAGCAGTCAATTCCGGTTATAATTGCTCCCTATTATGATCTCTGTTACTAGAGGATGTTCGATGAGTCTTGATAATTTTATTAATCTCCTCAATCCAAACGAACGAAAGCTTTTTTCAGAATTCTTGACCCCTGCTGATATTCAGAATTTTTTAGACAGCTTCCCCTACGTTAGTGAAGACCTGAACCGTTCGCCACTCCGTGTGATGCATGATCGCCAAGCTCACTGCCTGGATGGTGGGTTATTTGCAGCTGCCGCCCTGTGGCAAATAGGCTACCCTCCACTTATCCTGGATTTAGTCCCAGAACCAGGTGTGGATGACGACCATGTTCTGGCGATCTATCGGAATGATGACCTGTATGGGGCAGTCGCCAAATCCAATTTCAGTGGCCTTCGTTTCCGTGAACCTGTTTATCGTTCCCTTCGTGAACTGGTTATGTCGTATTTTGAAGGTTTTTTCAACGTCGAGGGGAAGAAAACGCTACGCGCTTATACTCGCCCCATGGACTTAAGGCATTATGCCCGTTGTGAATGGCTGTGGAGTGAAGACGGTGTAGAAGTAGTTGTAGAGAGACTCTATCGCCTGAAGGGCATTCCCGTGCTTAACCAAGAGAGCATTGCTGGCCTCTCTCCTATGGATAAGCGCTCATACGAATCCGGAATGCTCGGAGTGAATTACGACGGTTTATATAAACCTCATTGAACACCATAGTAATTGTAGAATATCTGGATTGGACACTCTGCCCGCAACAACGGGTAAGGAAAACACTCCAGCAGACCTTTCAAATCGACCTGCTCCTTCAAGCGTTGAAGAAACCCCCTCGCTAAGGTTGTCTTCACATGACCGGTGTGATCCAGAAACTGCCCCCACAAGGCGGAAAACTGTGTTTCTGAATCTGGTGAGACTTGCGTTGTACGAATAAATTCTGGTGGAAACAGGCGGCGATATGCATCGATGTTGTATAGCCAGGATCCCCCGATCACACTCTTTGGGGTTTCAACGTGCCTGTAGATGTATCCGAACATTGCTCTCAATTCACTTTATGAATTCCTGCCAGGTAAGGTCATCTGGATTAAAAATTGTGTCCCAAACCGAAAGCAAGGTAGAGTGGGGTGTACTTTAATAATGCTTCGGGGAGTGACATTCCCGATAACTCTGCTACCCTTAATGCAAAAGAGTAGCTTAACTCAAAGAATTCCCGCGGATAATTCAAATATTTCTCCGTTCTGAGTTATCCATTTTCTAACGATAATGTTTATCCATCTCCTGGTGGAATTCTAAAGCCAGTAGATCATGCACAAGATCACGTGCCTGTTGCACAGACCTTGTCCATGGATCGATACACACCAATTCTTCCAACAAATCCCGTCTGCCCTGTTCATATGCAGCCAATTCGATTTCCCACGGCACAACCCGGTCGCGGAGCAGATAGCCCAATACAGGCTGCGGTAAACCATCTGTCTGGATGCCCTGGATTCCTCGCTTGCTTACCAATGCCGGTACCTCCACCGCAAAATCGGTGGGCACTCCAGGTACATATCCTCCTGCGTTTGGGATATTCACGATGTAAGTACGCGGGATATCACAAGCGATGGATTCGATGATCGGTACCATCTGTTCGCCGGACATCTCTGGCTTCAAGTATTCTGTCATCCTGGCATTCGGGTCATTGCTGATCCGGTAATTTTCCTTGGCAGTATGGTCAACGGATGTGAAATAACGGTTCCACCACTCACCAGGGTTCTCTTTCCATTTCTTTTCAGTTTCATCATCAAGGTGGTACCACCAGCCCCAGGCCCCACCTCCTACAGTCACTGTATCTCCTATGGGAACTACCCCAAACCGTCGGTAGATATCCACTGGTTTAGGCCCCATATGGTCACTCTCATGGCAAGTCTGGAAGTATTCGGCTGATTTCTCTTCCACCCACTTAGCAAATAAGGGCATAGCGTCCTGACTTTTATAGTACAGCTTTGTTAACCAAATAAAATGATTGACACCTGGAACCTCGAAAGTTATATGATCCCTTTCAAGACCAAGCAAGCGGGCAATATGATAAACCCCACCAAATCCATGGCACAAACCTGTCATTCTTAGATTAGGGTACTTACGAGTAAGATAAGTTGTCCCTCCTAAAACCGAATTAGCCACTTGTAGATACCAGGCATTCGGGCAGATACGAAGGATATCTTGCACGATCGATTCGAACAAACGCAATTGGTAAAAATTAATCCAGAAAGCTTCATCATGCATAATAGCCAGGCTGCCTCCCCACCGGTATCCATATCGTTTGGCTACTGCCCAACCAGCCTGCAATCGATGATGCCCGGCTGCCAGAGCTGTATTCACTACAAAATCAGCCCCCTCCAGGCTTTCCTGGCGATTGAGTGTTTTCTCGAAATTAATATGAACTCCTAATTCCTGGGCATATCTCCTGCAGACATTGTAGCTACCCTCAAGGCGTTCTGGACTGATGTCCATGAAGCTGACCGTACAGCCCTCCAAATTCTTTGTCAGGCAGATATCTCGAATCAATGAAAGCGAAAAAGCTCCACTGCCAGCGCCTATGAGACTGATCTTGGTGTTCATAATCGTTCTGAAGCTCCTCATATATTTTGATATTCTAGTATGTGAAGGAAATTGCTGCAGACTGCTCCTTCAAATTTCAAACGGAATCATGGTTGTACCCATTTGGCGGATCATCAGCTCATAACACGATTGATCTCCATAAATTGACCGAAGCTCTCGAAGGTATCCTTCCAAGAGATCATCGGGTACAAACGCCTGGATCGTCCCGGCAAATCCTCCACCATGAACGCGCCATGCTCCACGACCTTTCAGTATATTTTCACTCACTGCTAATGCCACAGATACCCCTTGCTCACCAACATTCCTGGTTGAATAACAGTTCTGGTTTAACATCCATGAACTGCGCCCTGAAAGAATTACCAGAGACAAGAATCTCTGGAAATCGTTGTCTTCCAAAGCCTTCACCTCTTCAACCACGCGTTGGTCATCATCATAAAAATGCAGTGCGCGCAGGATAGCCCGGTCGCTCACCTTGTCCCTCAGTGCTGGAATGTTCTCTAAGACTTTCTTTTTACTAAATTCCCGCAGCACAGTTCCCCCGAGAGCTTGCGCCACCGATTTCATCTCTTGCTCCACAGAAGCATAATCCTCATTTAGATCTGCATGGTTACCCCCCGTATCTACAATCACCAAGGTATATCGGCTGTTAGAAAAATCGAAATTGACCCGCTTCACCAGAGGAGTCAAAGAGTCCTTAAAATCGATAGTCACAAATCCACCAACCGCAGCGGTTATTTGATCCATTAAGCCGCATGGTTTGCCGAAATAGTGGTTTTCCGCATATCGACCCACCTGGGCGACGGTAATCGGATTGATCTTTCCTCCGTTATATAAGAAATTGAGAATAGTACCAATCAGCACCTCGTAAGCTGCCGAGGAACTCAATCCAGAACCTTTCAAAACATCACTGTTGATATACGCGTTGAAACCGCCTATTCGATAACCCAATTGTTCGAAGCGGTTGCATACCCCACGGATAAGCGCTGCAGAAGTGTATTTTTCAGCCGGCACAGAAAGCAGTTCATTAATACTGATGATATCCAGTGGATATCCTTCTGACTGAACTGTAATAATGCCCTCGTCGTTCTTTGAAACAACTGCCACTGCATCCAGGTCCACCGCCGCTGCTAACACACGGCCAGAATTATGATCCGTATGATTCCCACCCACCTCTGTCCTTCCGGGGGTGCTGAAGAATTCAACCTCGCGAGTTTCAGGAAATATAGATTGGTATTTGCTAAGGAGGTTGATATACCTCTGCCGTTGGCGGGCAAGTTTATCGGCCTTGCCACCATATAATCGGGATAATAAAGCATCGGCGCGTCCCGCGTGGAGTTCCTGAGAAAGTGGGGGAATTGAAGGCATCTGTTCTTCTCCTGGTCTTTCAAGATGGGCGGCCTTTAGGATAATTCCAATAAGCAGTTATCCATAATAATCAATAGCCTGTTCGGTCAGTCATGGATGAACTGGCAAGGTTTCCACCAAGAAAACCTCCCTCTCTTACGATCAGCAACCTTTTGGTTAATTTGGATCCGGACTTTCTGGCCGAGCCATTATACCGGCAGGCATCTGCCGTCTCAAATTGATTACCTGCACTCCTTCGGTTTCAAGTTCCTGGATGGCTTCATCGCGAATAGCATCATCTGTGACAAACTTATGGATCTCACTAAGTGATGCAACCTGGAAAAGTGCAACCTGCCCATATTTTGTACTGTCCGCGGTCAAGATTACCTCTCTGGCGGATCGTATCATGGCGCGCTTTACCTCTGCTTCTGCCATATCCGGATCGGTAGCTCCCATCCGGATAGAAACGCCGTTAGCACTCAAGAAGACCTTGTCGGCTGTTAAGACACTTAACGCCTGGGTGACCATCATTCCAATTGTGCACAATTCCTTGTGCTTGAGGATTCCTCCCAATAGAATCGTATTGATATGAGGATATCGTGATAGCTCCTCGACCACTGGAATATTATTTGTGATCACGGTCAGGCGGCTTTTGTTTGCCAGATGGTGGGCAATTTCAAAGGTTGTCGTCCCAGCATCCAATATAATTCGATCACCATTCTCCACTAACTGTGCCGCGCAATGACCGATTGCCTCCTTCTCGGGGCTGGATTGCTGTGCGCGATCCTGGAACGGTTTTCCAATATCCTCCACTGCGTATGCCACCGCACCCCCATGTACCCTCCTGAGGATAGATTTTTCCTCGAGAATATCTAGATCGCGCCGGATAGTCATTTCAGACACGGTTAAGAGCTGACTAAGCTCTGCAATGGACACCGCCCCACTCCCTCGTTGGCGCAGCAACTCCACAATCCGCAAACGTCTTGTCTCAGCTAACATAGTCCCTCACCTTATAATATCCAATGAAATTATTCTAGCATGGTTCAATAAGCTGTCAACAACGGTTGCACAATTAATAACATTTTCTCTCAAGTATTAACGAGTGAAAAGCACTTCAGACATGGTAGAATAATTTATCATGGTCATCTCTCCCGAAGATCTTTCCAGGATATTGCTTGCCATTCTCGTGGGGGGCTGTATTGGGTTTGAGCGTGAGTTGCACCAAAAAGCAGCAGGATTTCGCACCATTACTCTGATTTGTGTTGGTTCGGCTCTCTTCTCGATGCTTTCATTGAAGATTGAGGGCAACACAGGTCGAATTATTGCGAATATTGTAACTGGGGTGGGTTTCCTGGGTGCTGGTGTCGTATTTCGTGAAGCCAATCGCATCACAGGTTTAACTACTTCTGCCACGATCTGGCTCGTTGCTGCTCTCGGGATGGGTATCGGAGCAGGACACTATCTCTTATCTCTAGTTACCGCTGGATGCATCTTGATCGTCCTGATCTTATTCCCTCTCTTTGAAAAATGGATTGGAAAGTTATGGGAAACCCGAAACTACCGTATTGTGGTGCCAAATCAACCAGATAATATTACTCATCTGGAAAATCTTATAAACCAGTGTAAACTGCATAAAAATAGCCACCGGCTCTCAAAACGCGGCGTAGACCTTCTTTGTAATTGGCAGGTTACGGGATGTACTAAAAACCATGAAGCGTTTTCGATGCTTTTGATAAACGATCCGATGATCATAGAATTTGAATCCTGAGCAGATGTAAAACAAAAATTGGATTAGAATCTAATTAAGATAATTATTCCAATTCATAGAGGAGAGATAACATGGCTGGTATTCCCGTTGGATTGCAGCTCTATTCTATTCGTGATGATTGCGCCCGTGACTTGCCAGGCACTTTGGCAGCCGTGGCCAAAATGGGTTACGCTGGTGTAGAATTTGCCGGGTATCATGGACGCAGCGCCCAGGAATTGCGTAAGATGTTGGATGATCTGGGATTGAAGTGCTGTGGGACTCACATCGGTCTGGATACTCTTCTGGGTGATAATCTGCCAAAAACGATTGATTACAACCTGGCTCTAGGTAATAAATACTTGGTTGTCCCCTGGATCCCGGATGAATATCGTGGCTCGCGTGCAGCTTGGCTTTCGACAGCCAAGGTGTTCAATGAAATCGCAGAACGTATCCGACCATATGGCTTGTTGGTGGGTTATCATAACCATAATATCGAATTCACCCCCCTGGAAGGTGAAGAACCATTTGATACCTTTTTTGGAGCCACCCACTCCGATATAATCATGCAACTCGATATCGGCAATGCAATGCATGGAGGTGCGGACCCACGTGTTTATTTGAAGCGCCATCCTGGACGAGCAATTACGATCCATTTGAAGGAATACTCCGCTAAGACGCCGGACGTCATCATCGGAGATGGTGATGTGCCATGGAAGGATATATTCGAACTGGTTGAAGGCCAACGTGGCACCGATTGGTATATTGTAGAACAAGAGGGTTACCCTGTACCGCCTCTCGAAGCAGTCGCGCGATCTCGTGAAGCGCTAAAGAAAATGGGTAAATAGACCTCTCCTTGCTTGTAGTTATAATTCTTACTGTGTAACACAAGATATATCCAATTGGGTAATGGTTTGCTCCTACTTAATTCTGCTGTTCTAAATGACTTGGAAGCGATTCGAAGCTTCACTAACGACCAAATTAAATCTCTGGATATCAGTGAACTTGATACCTACGACATCCTGCTGGCTACAACAGAAGCAGTAACCAATATCTTGCTCCATGGTTACCAAAACCAACCCGGATGGATTGAGATTGAAATTAGAACACAAGATAATTTAGTCACCATTCTCATAAGAGATAAGGCTCCATCCTTTGATCCGACTCAAGTCCCGCCACCGGCATTGGAAATACCCCTGGAAGAACGGCCTTTAGGAAGGATGGGCGTATACTTGATCAAACAATGTATGGACAAAATGCTCCACCGAGATCTTCCAACAGGTGGCAATGAACTTACATTAGTAAAAAAGTACGTTTCAAACTACGTGTAAGGAGCAATCAAATGGAAATACTAGTTGAACAAGCCAAAGGCAAAGTCCCTGTGACGATCCTAAAGCTACAGGGGGAATTAGACGGTTCAAACTACCTGGATGTTATCTCCAAGGCAAAAGAACTTTATCATGCAGGGACTCGAGATATCCTCTTAGATATGAGCCAAGTTAATTTTATGAGCAGTGCTGGGTTGGTAGCATTACATAGCATTGCATTACTCATGCGTGGTGACAGCCCAGAAGACCCAGAATCGGGATGGGAAGTATTCCATGCCATTGATCGAGACCGTGAATCGGGCGTACAAAAGCACATGAAATTGTTGAATCCGCAACCTAAAGTAGTCTCGACTCTTCACAAAACGGGCATGGACGTCTTTTTTGATATTCATCAAAACCTACAAATGGCCATTTCCTCGTTTTGAGATTGAAACCTATAGAGAATTGTAGGATCCTTTTTCTAGATTCTCTATTTTTACCGGCTCTATCGCTTCGGCAAGTCTAAAACCAAATATTCTCGAATAGAAATACAATTCTGCTTCAAGAGATCGTTTGATATTTTCAGCACGTCGAAAACCATGCTGTTCGCCTTCAAACTCCAGGTAAGCTACTGGCAATCCTTTGGCTCGAACGGCTTCGAACATTTGCAAGGATTGGTTCGGAGGGACAATCTTATCCTCCGAGCCCTGGAATAAGATCAAGGCGCAATTCATCTGGGAAGCAAAATAGATGGGCGAACGCGCAATATAAAGGTCGCGTGCCTGAGGATAGGGGCCAATCAGGCTATTCAGATAACGAGACTCAAATTTATGAGTGTCTTGTGCCAACGCTTCAGCATCACTGACGCCATAATAACTGGCTCCAGCTTTGAAAACTTGGCGGAAAGTCAATGCACATAAAGTAGTATACCCCCCTGCGCTACCTCCAGTGATTGCCATTCTGCCTCCATCAACCTCTCCTCGCTTGGCTAGGTAAAGCGCTCCATTAACACAGTCGTCAACATCCACAATTCCCCACTGACCTTTGAGTCGGTCTCGATAGCCCCTTCCATACCCCGTACTTCCGCCATAGTTCACATCTAAAACCGCAAAACCTCGACTTGTCCAATACTGAATGGTTAGATCGAGTGAAGTAGAAGCAGCTCCCGTAGGACCTCCATGGCTCATCACCAAAAGTGGTGGCAGCTGTCCTTGAGGGGGTACAAAATCACGATTATGGGGTGCGTAATAAATTCCAAACGCCGTCAAGCCGTTCTCGGTTGGAAACTCAATCTCCCGTGGCACCGAGATATAGCCTGGATCGAGAGTCAGGTCAATCGAACGTCGTAATATGGTGTGTTCGCCCGTGGATAGGTTCAGCCGAACAACCGACCACGGTTCTGTTGGCGACCCGGCCAGGAAAAGAGCATTCCCAGAGGTGACACGGATGTCCGTAAAATCAGTGAATGGTGAAGAGATATTCTCAAATTCCAGGGTACGGGTATTGAGTACGGCCAGTTGTTTGCGTCCTAGATACTGGTATGAGCAAATGAGCAGGCCGCTAGATTCAAATCCAAAGGTGGACATTCCGAAACCCCACTGTGGTTCACCGAACTCAGCCTGCATTGGATGTAAAGCCTCAACCTTTTTATCCTTAAAGCGATAAAGGTTCCACCAGCCTGTTCTATCAGAGATGAAGTAGAGCAGACCATCTGGTGACCACTCCGGCTGGAATATTGATTCCGTCACCCCGCCTGCTATGCAGGTCGGATTTTCCAGCCCTCCCCCTGGGCCGAAACTTGCTACCCAAAGCTCAGTCCCATCCCAGGGCATATTAGGATGATTCCAGGTCAGCCAGGCCAGCTGAGTCCCGTCAGGGCTGATTCTCGGTGTTGAATAAAAGTCATTGCCTGAAACCAACACTCTGCCGCCACCTTCGAGATCGGCCCCATCCAAGTCCACACTGACAACCGTATTGATCACTTCCCGATCGCTGGCTGTATGATCCTCCCTTATACAGACCAGGCAATTTCGTTGGTTATCCACCACACCATCTGCGTAACGTAGGTCTACCTGCGGTGTAATTGGGCTGGGATTTCCCCCTGGTTGAAGACGGTATAGTCGCTGGTCAGCAAAGTTAGAAAAGAAGATCAAACCATTATTTACCAGGTAACTGGCACCCCCATATTCATGCACCCGGTTACGGGCATTGAATGGCTGAGGTAACAAATCTTCTATATTACCATCTGGAGCACACCTTACAATCGTATATCGACCGGCTTCTTCGGGGTGCATTTCAGACCAGTAAATACTCTCGCCTTCTGAGAGGACACGAAATGGATGGACCGTCCGGGCAGCGATTAATTCAGATGTGATCAGGGATTTCCAGCAACCATATGAAGCAATTTCAGGCATAATATTGTTCCTTTACCAATCCACTCTGGTTAAATGTGTATAGGAAAATTAGGACTCCTGGATAGTCACCAGAGGCAATACAGACTTCCCATACTGCGCGTAATCCTGGTTTTATTTTTCTAATAGCCCAAAATTCACCTGTACCTCCTGCTCGCTACTTAGAAAAACCTCAGCTGATAATTTAGTTGTCACCCCCTTACTACCCATGTATGCGACGCAATAACGGCCTGGTTTAAGATCCTTAAAAACGGCTTCGCCATTGTTGTTTGTATCTTCGTTGGTGATATTCTTCACATTTGAGGGAGGGCAGGATATATCCTGGGATATACTGACCCTATCCACAAGACCTGTCTCACCCTGATCTAAAATACCATTGGCATTTGCATCGTAAAACACAACTGCCTTTATCTGACCAGGTTTCCCATTGTCTGTGAAAGCTTGGGGTGAAGAACTACAACTCGTCATAAGTAAAGCAATCAAAAGTTAGTATCAATATCTTCTTCATTTTCAACTCCCTCGAAACATTAATGGGGTTATATTCTTAGTAAATAAGAATTGTCAAGATTTTCAATATCTTTGGACCCGTAAAAACAAAGATCGCAGGCGATGGTCTGTGCGGGGCCAACCACACGACTCTCGCCTGCGATTCTGGTTAACCTGTCTACGTACAAAACCGTTCTGCTACAAGCCTTTTACGGCTGTGGCTACCAACATAAGGGCTAGCCCCACTAGAACTAGCCAAAAAGCAAGAGTGGAGATCACCGGAATAGTAACCAGTTGTCCCAGGAGACCAAGAACCCCAAGCACCAAGGCAATGATCCAGGTGATCATCTTTGGTTGACTCAGTTCCATATTTTCCTCCAGATTGGTACTTTTCATTAGCCTAGTGACTCTCGTGGCCCCGTGGCAGAAAGCCAGTCATTGAGAGCCCCCAAAAATCCTCCCCTGACCAGATTGCCAGAGAGGGTTGTGGGAAAATTGAAATACCGATATTTCTGCCCGTGTATATAATATTCAAAGTCGGAATTGCGCTGATTTCTGGTTTCACACTATTAAGATTATATTCATAAACCACATCATGTCAACACAATTTTGGATTACACTATCTATCAGCTCTTCACTCGTTGAATCAATGATCATGAATACACTCACTGCAACAGCCACTGCTCATCCTAACATTGCATTTATAAAGTATTGGGGCAATCGCGATGATACCCTTCGCTTACCCCAAAATAATTCTATTTCTATGAACCTGGAGGATCTTTACACTCGCACACAGGTCACATTCGATCTTCTATCCACACAAGATTATTTTTCTCTCAATGGCCAACCGGCTGCTCCAAACGCTCTCGAGCGCGTCACCCGCTTCCTTGATTTAGTCCGGCAGATGGCTGGAAAGCCCTGGTTTGCCCAGGTAACCAGCTATAACAACTTCCCCATGGGTGCAGGCATTGCTTCATCTGCGTCTGCATTCGCAGCTCTTAGCCTGGCCGCCAGCCGCGCGATCGGCCTCCAACTCAGCGAATGTGAGCTTTCACGCCTGGCACGGCGTGGCTCGGGCTCTGCCTGTCGTTCAATCCCCGGTGGTTTCGTCGAATGGCAGGCTGGAGAAGGGGATGCTGATTCCTATGCCTTTTCCATCGCCCCTGCTGAACATTGGAAGCTGGTTGATTGTATTGCTCTGGTTCAAGTTACCCACAAGCCAATTGGCTCAACTGAAGGTCATTCGCTGGCTGGTTCCAGCCCTTTGCAGGTCGCTCGTATCGCCGATTCTCCCCGCCGTCTTATGATTTGCCGGCAGGCAATTCTTGGAAAGGATATCGAAAGCCTGGCACAGGTGGTAGAGCTGGAAAGCAATCTGATGCATGCCGTCATGATGACATCCAAACCTCCTCTTTTTTATTGGGAACCCGCTTCACTGACCATCATGAAATCCGTTATCCATTGGCGGAACCAGGGAGTAGAGTGCTGTTATTCGCTTGATGCTGGACCCAACGTGCATGTTATATGTACCACATCCTCAGCAGAATTGGTGAAAACACATCTCTTGCAGATTCCTGATGTTAATCAGGTGCTCATGGCCACTCCAGGTGGTCCTGCCCATTTGGAACAGGCTTAGAACATTCTTATAACCGTTCCATTCCCCTTAAAAAAAGATATAATCAGATAAAGTTTAGACATTACTGTTATACAGACGGTGTAAAGAATGGAATTTTTAGGTCAACTTTTCTCTGGATCTTTACGGTTCGTGATCAATCTGGCAATCTTTGTACTGGCGATCGGATTGTTGGCGTTTGTGCATGAATTGGGTCACTTCTTATTCTCTCGCTTGTTTAATATTGAAGTGGAAGAGTTCGGTTTTGGGCTCCCCCCTCGCTGGAAGAAACTTTTTACCTGGAAAGGCACAGAATTTACCCTCAACAAGATCCCATTCGGCGCATTCGTTCGCCCCAAGGGTGAAAATGACCCGGCTGTGCCTGGCGGATTGGCCGCAGCAAAGCCTGGTGTGCGCTTCCTGGTATTTATCGGTGGACCGTTAATGAACTTAATCGCTGCCGGATTGATCTTTACCCTCGTAACAGCGGTAGATGGTGTAGTACGAACTACTATCGGCGAAGTTACCCCAGATACTCCTGCAGCTCAAGCAGGCTTCCAAAAGAATGATGTCTTCTTGCAGATCGACAACCATAAAATCAGTCCACATACCGATGTCAGTAGCCTGGTGTACTCGAAAGCCGGACAGCAAACCACATTTATTATGGAACGGAATGGCCAACCTGTGACCCTTATAGCTACCCCGCGTACCAATCCGCCCGAAGGCCAGGGTCCGTTAGGAATCATGCTGCGGACTAAGTATGAAAAAATTCCTCTCTCATTTCCCCAAGAGATTAGCTACGGATTTGGGGAGGTCTGGTACCAATCTCACGAAGTGATCCTGTTACCTGTTAGATTAATTAGCGGCCAATTCCAGCTCAGTCAGGCCCGACCGATTAGCGTCGTTGGTGCATTCCAGGTCTTTGTCCAGGTGCAGGATATTCAGCAGGAAAATATCAATGCTAATCCACAAAGTGCCTCCCGGATGTTGGTAGTGTGGTTGTTTGGAACAATCTCGGTTGCTTTGGGTATATTCAACCTGCTCCCGCTTCCAGCTCTGGATGGGGGGCACATTCTCTTCTTGATTCCTGAATTAATCCTCCGCCGGCGAGTACCACATGAATTCGAGAATGCTGTTCACGCTGCAGGTTTGTTGCTCTTGCTGGCCTTCATGGTCGTGTTAGTGGTCAACGATATTGTAAATCCGCTCAAGTTACCGTAAATAAACCTCACTTATGAATATGGCTCAATCTCCTATCCCTTTCCACCAAGTTTTGGATGCACTCCTGGACAGCACGAGACCTTTCCCGCCCAAATACCTTAACCAGCTTTCGGACCTAGATGAAAATCACCTGGCTGAATTGGGAAAAGTCTGGCCCAGGATAAATACAGATCGTCGGGCTGCACTACTCGAAGATATGGAAGAGCTATGCGAAGTTGATACACTGGTTTACTTTGACAATCTGGCGCGCATGGTTCTAGATGACGAAGATGCAAGAGTGCGTGCTGGAGCGATACGCGTCCTCTGGGAGACAGAAGACACCCATCTGGCTCCAATCTTCATAAAAATGCTGGAGACCGATCCAGATCAAATCGTACGCGCCAATGCTGCCGCTGCACTTGGTCAATTCATCTATCTAGGTGAGTTAGAAGAGCTTCCTCCGGAATTACTAACACAGGTCGAGAATAGCCTTTTTAGGGTCATGAGGAGCAAAGAACCTCCTCTGGTTCGCCGGCGCGCCTTGGAAGCTCTTGGTTATTCCGGACGTCCAGAAGTAGCCGGTCTGATCCGCAAAGCCTACCAGGCAAAGGAAGTAGAATGGCAGGCCAGCGCTCTATTTGCTATGGGCCGTTCAGCTGACTCAAATTGGAGCAAAGCAGTCATAGATAAGCTTCACCATCCTGACCTTGATGTACAACTGGAGGCCGTGCGCGCTGCTGGTCAATTGGAACTGCCAAACGCCCGCAATGATTTGATCGATCTTGTTTCGGAGCAGGAGCTGGATAGCGAGGTGTGGGCTGCGGCTGTATGGTCACTCTCTCAAATTGGCGGCGAGAATGTACGTGAGACTCTAGAGGCACTGCTAGAGGAGAGCGAGGATGATCAAGAGATAGAAATTCTTGAGAATTGCTTGGAGAATCTGGAGTTTACTGACGGTTTCCCGACCTTTACCTTGCTCGACATCGATCCTCAATCCGAGGACGACATGGATCACTACATCGATATTGACGAAGAACTAGACGATAAACAGGACCAACTTTAGGTATTAGAAATCCTATTGCACAAAATTCTTATTCCTCTTTTATGAACTGAAGCCCCGTGGCCCACTTATTTTCCTGGCTTATTCTAGGCTCGTTATTTGTTGCCTTGACTCTTCCTCTTCCATCCAACCCTCAGCAAGGAGAGGTGACTTTCAGTAATTTCCAGGAACAAATAAATTTCGGATCGCAAATTACTTTCCAGGTTAAGGTCACTACCCAGGACACAATTAACCAGGTTTTTCTTTTTCTAGAAATCGATCAGGTGAATATCCTTCCGGTCACGGCAACGATCAATAAACGCGGGGAAATTACTGGTTCGTATGATGCCAACCAGGGGTTTCTCCAACCTTTTGACCGGATAGAATATTATTACAAAGTAATCTTGAAAGATGGTAGAACCTTAGAAAGCCCGCATCACCAATTTGAATACCGTGACACACGCTTCGACTGGCAGCAATTAAGTGACAATCATTTCGAGGTATTCTGGTACAGTGGTGGCCTGCAATTTGGGCAAGAGTTGCTTGGCGTTTCACAGGACTCTCTGGCTTCGATCAGGAGAATAACAAATCGCACACCCTCTTCTCCAGTCCGTATCTATGTATATGAAACGGCAGCCGATCTACAGAAAGCGCTTCAATTAACTCATAACACCTGGATTGCCGGACACGCAAACCCTGCTGGTAACCTGATCCTAGTCTCCATTAGCCCAGGTACCGAGCAACGTGTGGAGATGGAACGCCAGCTACCGCACGAACTGATGCACATTGTCCAATTTCAGATGGCTGGTGAAGAGAGCTCTCGATTGCCCACCTGGCTGGTAGAAGGCATGGCTTCTATTGTCGAATTGTATCCTAACCCTGACTATCAATATGTTCTGGATAATGCAGTCCAATCACGAAGCCTGCTTTCACTGAGCAGCCTGTGCAGTTCCTTTCCACGCGATGCAGCGGGAGCTTTCCTGGCTTATGCTGAGTCGGCCTCCTTTATGCGGTATATCTTTCAGAACTATGGGCAGATCGGGATCAGCAAATTAATAGCACAATATAAGAATGGTTTAGGCTGCGAGGAAGGTTCTTCTGCTGCCCTGGGACAACCCTTAAGTAAGCTGGAGACCAGTTGGCAGCAGGAGTCTCTGGGTATCAATACTGGAGCCCTGGTGTTTGAGAAATTACTCCCCTACCTGTTCTTATTAGCACTCATTGCCTTACCGCCCGCTGTCGTGGTCTTCTTTTTACTTAAGAAGTAGCAATGCCAGTAGTCTGAGGGTTTTTTCCTAATGCAAGAGAACCAACCTTCAAATGTACGGTTGCACGCGATCATCGATGGCGTTGTCCAGGGGGTGGGTTTTCGGATGTTTGTATTGGAAGAGGCTTCTCGATTAGGGTTGACCGGATGGGTGCGAAATTTATGGGATGGAAAAGTCGAAGTTACTGCTGAAGGTCCCCGATCCCAATTGGAAGTGTTGCTTGCCAAATTGAACATCGGACCGCACTCGGCCTATGTAACCGAAGTTAAGTCGAACTGGGAAGAAGCTACGGGGGAATATCTACGTTTCCACGTGATCTCAA
>Ga0315268_10000830_pt1 | contig 36153 bp, 37 predicted proteins | sample C1_top_MG_FD_204535 | JGI IMG/M metagenome (GOLD analysis project Ga0315268, IMG submission 204535) | Sediment microbial communities from Yellowstone Lake, YNP, Wyoming, USA - C1_top | ecosystem: Environmental > Aquatic > Freshwater > Lake > Sediment | place: USA: Wyoming | collected 2017-08-01
GAACGGGGGAGAAATTGGCTGAAAAGGTTGATTCACAATTGAATACAATCAGAAATAATCCGAGCTTGGTACGGTCATTCTTTGGACATCCAAGTGTCGCCTATATTTCTGACTTATGAGTAATAGCTGGAACCGCTGTCCACCACGACCACACCGGCGCGTGTCGCGATGAAGCTGGCGTTGGCGTTCACGCCTTCGTTCTGGTACGTGCGCCCACCCGTCTCGCCGATGAACGCATAAACGTTCGGCGCAACGGGAACGGAGGTCAAGGTCAGGGCATTCGCCGCAGCCATGTACAGAAGAGACCCTATTGCCAGTGAAACAAGAGAAAACGCCCTCATGAAAGTAATGCCGCCATGATCCGGCTCCTCAAATATTGGATTGTCTGCCCAAGTCAGCACAATCCGAAAGCCGACAGTACGATCCGGATCATGTGCCAAATTGGTTTTATGGCGGATGTGTGTTCTCTCGCGTACTAGTCACGAATCTTCGCGCCCGGCGGAAGCTCCAGCGACACAGGTGCCGGCCGCGCATAGCTTCGGTTGTCTGGCCATTCCATGACCTTAAAAGTGGCGTGACACGAAGTGCATGTTGACAGGGTGGTGTTGAGCGCCCTCAGCACGCGCTTGCCGTCCTTGGCGCGCGCCGCATCTCGCAGTTCCACCGTATTCACCGCGTGGAATTGCACACCCATGGCGGCATAGGCGGCGTTACCCCTGATCGCCAAGCCGTCCCCCTTCTTTTTGTTGAAGGTCATTTCGTTGGCAACTTTTTCGATAGTCGCGAAATCGTCTTCTGCCAGAGCTCCGACCATCTGTTTCACTTGGTTCAGATTGCCTCGCATCACCCGTAGGATATCCTCGCGGTCCTCGTATGGAATGGTGAGCAGTACACGCTTGTCCGCTTCGGCGCCTGCAGCAGCTAGGGCGGGCAGAGCGGCGGCCGCCGCGATGCTGATAGCCACGCTCGCCAATGACAGGCAGAGCAGTTTTTTCTTACTTTCCATCTTAAAGTCCCCTAAAGTCTCCAATTGAAATTGGATTTTTTTGAAAGAATTGCCAAATCGCCTTTTTAGATTGAAGGTCAACTGGTAGCTATAAACGAAGGAGCGATAAAAAAGTTCCCGGGCTGATTGGGGAACGAAGAAAATATGTTGGGGAGCCGCTAACTGTAGCAAGCAGACTTGAGTGCGAGGAAACGCCACATGGGGCGACGAGACACATCAAGCGGATAGTCACGAGCGAACGAATGAGCCGCGACCCTATAGTCGGGTCGCACAGCAGCTTATTCAGGGGTTCCAAAGGCGAAGGGGAAGCAAATCGGGGAGCGGCGTGGACGCGCCCCTCTATGCAAGAATGCTCGGCGATAGGAGCCGAGCCGTTAACGGGCGGACTAAGTTGCGCGCCTAGTTACGGTGTGGTTGTCGCCAGAAGGGCTCGTCCGATGCACCCGCCGCGCCCTGTCGAATAAGCAATTCGGCCAAGGTTTCCCGCTGTGCGGAATCGAGCATCCCACGTTCGTCCAGCATATGCCGGATCGCAGCTTGCTGAATCCGCTCCTGAAGTCGGGCAATCTCTGCCCGCTCGGTTTCGATCACGGCCAGGTCGGGGTTCTCGGAAAAGATGGTGCGAACCATGGTCTCACGATGGACCTGAATCTGTTTCACTGCTGCAGTGATTTCCTGCCAAAAGACTTGCCCCTTCTCGCGCCAGGTCCGGCGTTGCTCGCTCGTCAGATTCAAATAGTCCGAGAGGTATTTGCGCTCCTGCGTTTGGCTCAGACCGGAAAATTGCCCCGAGCGGGTGGCATAGTAGGCGACGGCACCGATTCCTCCCAGATTGAGCGACAGTGAAAACACCAATAAAATATACACCCAATACCTTTTGATCATAGCCTGCCCCTGTTATAACAAGATACGTGCCCCACACAGACGTTACCTGGCGGAACGGGATCAAACATCGCCATGGCCTGGCCTTCCAGCCCTGTGGGCACATACACTTTGCCAGGCACTGTCAGTAGGGTTCCGATGAAAATACCAGCGACCATAGTGGCCGCGACGGTGAGTGAAAGCGGCATCAACTGAAAAATTCGCCTCACCCATCTGTTCGAACCAGAGTCATCGGGAGCGGCAGCAAGACGAGCGCGAATCGATGGAGAAAGGTCAAATCCGACCTGATATTTCGGGAAAGACCTGAAGATGGCACGAACCCCTTCCAACTCCCGCAGAACATTCGCACAGGCCAAGCATTGCGAAAGATGGCTGACCATATGCCGGCGTCTGGCTTCAGGAAGCTCCCCGTCAACGTAAGCGGAAATATCCTTGATACTTGGGCAACGCTTCATCTCGTTTAACCTCCTTAAGCTTCACCGCACCGCTGGCGGTACAGCTGTATCAGGAGCCTCCTGGCTCTCGCAATGCGGGATTTGACTGTACCTTCGCGAATTCTCAGCACCTGTGCAATATCGCTGTACGACATTTCCTCAATTTCTCGCAACAACAGCACTTCCCGGTAGTCCAAGGGCAGTTGTTCTAGCGCAGACTCAAGCAAGCGACACCGCTCCCTGTCCTGCACAATCTCCTCGGGACCGGGGGCATGAGCGACAAGGTCTTCGCACTCGTCGAGGGGGACATACCTCGCCAATTTGCGCCTTCGAAGACTGTCAGTCGCGACATTGGCTGCGATGCGAAAAAGCCAGGTGCCAAACAGCGCATCAGGCCGCCATGAGGGCAATGCGCGGAACGCGCGGAGAAATGTTTCCTGAGTCAATTCGAGCGCATCCTCCCTACACCCCGTCATCCGCAGAACAAATCGATAGACACGATCCTGATGCCGCTGCACCAGAACGGAAAAGGATTGCCAATCGCCACTCTTGGCTTGTTCTGCGTATTCTCTATCTGATGGTTCATTCACAGAATTGGCATGCTTCCTCTATATCATCCCTTTCATCTCTGACAGTTTAAATGTTGCCACTCTCTCTTGCCAGTTGGTAGGAAAGTTTCCGATTTGACGCTTGGCGATTTTTACTTAAACGAAGAAGCACAGAAAAAGTTCCTATACTTAAAAATGGCCTAGCTTGCACGTCCAGTGGGTCTGATTACGAACGAGCGACTTACCCCATTGATATCCCACGTTGCCGTTCAATTACCCATGACACGTTACTCCCTCGAATGATAGCCGTCATCGTTTTCCCCAACCGCTGCCCAATCACCGGCTTCCACGGCACTAGGCTGAACCCTATGCCGTCATCGAGCATCGCGAAGCGGCCGCTGGCGAGTTGGACGCTGCGTCGGTAGACGCCGGTGATGCGTTCGCCATCAGCCACGGCACGGTGCGCCAGACCGGTTTCCGTGGCGATGGTTTTAGCAGCGGCATCCATCTCGCGCCCACGTAGCGTCGCCAACAGATTGCGTGCCAGGATCACGCGTTGTCCGCGTCGCTCGGCCAGCCCATGACCGACCAGGAAATCGGCGCGCTCGTGTAACGCTTCGCGCACCTCGCCGCCGAAGCCGTTGTCGGCGATACCGCTGGCGCCGCCGATCAACTGCTGGTCCAGCCAGGTCGCGCCGATCACGCGAGTCTGCCGCTCAATAGGCAAGTGCGAACGCAACTCTACCGACACGCCGCCCAGCCGCTGCGCATCGTATTGCCGACCTCGCTCGGGCAGGTCCGTCGGCACCTGCCAGACACCTTCGGCCACTCGCTCGACAATGCCCGCCCGGCGCAGTGCTTCCAACCGGCGCACATGGGTATTGATTACCTCGTTGGGATCGCGCTCAGACGTGGCCTGAACCTTGGCCACCGTCAGGTGATGGTCGGTGCGGTACAGGCCACCGACCGCGAGTGCAGCGATGTTCTTGTCAGCCGCGCGAACTTCGGCCGAACCATGGGCTTCGACTACGGACCCCACCGGGTACTGTTCCAGTTCCACCATGGCATTAAAGGCGACATAGTGGGCCTTGCCATCGGTGCCATCGATCACAAGGTAGCCTCGGTCATACAGTTCGTCCGCCATGCCCTTGGCCGCCACCCGGCCGACCACGGAGCGTGCGTTCACGCCTGGCGCGAACACTGCCAAGTCGCGCGGCACACCGCTCATGGCCCGCTGCATCGTGCGGACGATGTCGCCACGCTCGCCCATCGTCCGCAGAACCTGTTCGGCCTCGGCGTGGACGGCCCACACGCCGGGCGATGACTCATGCGCCAGCCCCATGCGCTGCAAGCGTTGCAGTCGTCCGATCAGCAGCATGCGCTGCTGTCTGCGCTTGGGGTCTTCGGTGGGTTGATTGATGTGGACCAACCCACCTTGCACTTCACGTTGCAGCGTGCGATCCAAATTGGTCCAGCGTTCCTGATCGACCTCCCGCCGCAGGCTCTGCTGGATCTCCAGTTCGGTACGCGGACCCAGCCATTCGGTCGCCAGTTCGGCGGCTCGTTCGCGCATCCCTTGCGCGATGTAGTCTCGCGAAATGATCAAATCCTTGCCGGTGTCATCCTTGCCGCGCAGCACGACGTGGGTGTGCGGGTTGTCGGTGTTCCAGTGGTTCACTGCCACCCAATCCAGGTTCGTTCCCAAATCGGCTTCCATGCGGCTCATCAGGTGGCGGGTATAGCGGCGCAGGTCGTCGAGCTGCTCAGCGTCCTCGGGCGAGACAATGAAGCGGAACTGGTGCCGATCCTCCCGTCCGCGTTCCTCGAAGGCGACCAAATCGGCGTTGTCCGTTGTTGATCCATAGGCCTGGCCCGGTTCGCCATCGCGGCCCACGCCCTCCCGCTCGATGTAGCGCAGATGCGTGGTGGTCGAGCGTGGCCCGGCCTGTTTGAGGTTCACCAGCCGTGTTTTGATGGTGACGCGCCGTGAGCCAGGCTGCGCAGAGCGGCCGGTGAAACGGGCGGCTACATGCCCGCGACCAAGGCGCGCGCCAGGGCGTGCCCCCGACTTGCGCACCGACTTGCCGCCAGCCTTGCTGACCTCCTTCAAAACCTGCGAAACGAACTTCTGCTGACGGTTCTTGGGCGCGCCGGGGCGGACGCGGAACCGGTCATCGTCCTGGTTGCTCATGGCATGAACTCCAGCGCAGCACTGCCAAGCCCAGCGGGCGAAGCACGCCATTCGATCAATGCGGGTACGGCTTTTGCGCCGCGCACGGCACATGGACACCCAAAGCGCGTGCCGCGCCAACCCACGTGCAGACAAGGCTTTACGCGCACCAGGGCGCCGCGTCCTTTTATCTTGCCCTCCGTCTTTTCCGATCGCTGACGCGATCGGCCCCGACGGTCAGGCTGGGATCGTCTGCACGGGTGAAGCACCGCCGCCGCAGGCTGTGGTGCAAACGATGTGCAGTGGGACTGCACGAAGAACGGCATGTGGCGTTGCACGTTCATGGCGTGCCCCACGTCCATAACGGCTCCGCGCTGCCAATCACGGCGGAGACAGCAACGGGACCGAAGTACCTGCTGTCGAACGATGCCGGATTCGTCGCACTGAGTAGGAACAGCTCGCCGTCGCGAAGCGGCCGGCACTGCTGCCAGATGGACAGCGAGCGGCCTTGTCCATCTGCTTTCAAGGCGGTGGCAAGCGCCACACCGTCGATGCGGACGGTGCGGCCCTCGATGCACACCTGCTGTGGTTCCATTGCGCCGATTTGCTTGAGCAATGGGATGCGTTCGGGCAGATAGCCACGCTGCGCAGCAAGCGCGGCGGCGTCTGCCGGAAGTCGGGTGAGCACGATGCTGCCGACGTGCAGCGAGTCTGCCGGGCCGATGCGGTACCAGCCGCGTGGCACGCTGTCACTCGGGTTGTAGACGATCCGCGCAATGGGTGTATGCACCGACGGCCAGGCAAGCGCAGCGATGCCGAGGCCGATGAGCACGACAACCAGGCGGCGGGTGTTCATTGCAACACCTCGCCAGCGAGGTAAGCAGTGTGCCGCTCGGCGGTGTAAGCCGGCAGCGGCAAACGCGCCGATAGTCGATTGCCCAACGTGCGCCAGTACGCGGGCGACACCGCTGCCGGATCGATGCCGAGAGCTTCGATGGCGTCGATCTGTGGCAGGACTGACTGCACCTGCCGCTCACCCTCGGCACACAGCAGCAGGCGCGCGCCGGGTTGAATGCCAGCGATGCGCTGTACCGCATCAAGCGGCATACACGCCTGCAACACCATAAGCTGCCAGCGCGTCGTGCCGTAGTCGTTGGACTCCCAGCGCACGCGGCAGAACATCGCAGCAGGGAGGAACACCGCGCAGCGGCGCCAGCGGTCCAAGCGCAGTTCGCGCACTGGATGGCCGAAACGCAGATAGAGGTTGATCCGTTGTGCGACGAACGCCAGCGACACCCTCGTCAGCGGCGTATCGTTCGTGACTCTCGATAGCACTGGACGTGGTATTGGCGGCGCGTTGCTGACCGCCTGCGGTAGCGCACTCATGGCTGCTTCTCCGGGAATTCATGTTCCAGCAGCGCACGCAGCATCTCGGCGACCGTGAGGCTGCGTGTGAAGGCTTCGACCTTGATGCGGGCGCGCAGCGCCGGCGTCACGTCGAGGGTCAGCCGGGCGGTGTAGAGATCGGTTTTTCCGATGTCTGCACCATCACCCTGGCGCACCCAGGCATCTGCGTGTGGATTGGCAGGTGGACGCGCACCGATGGCAACCCGTTTCCCATTCTTCATGGCGCCATCCTCAACACTTCATCGGTGAGCGCCGCGATCTCGCGCGCGGCATTGCTGTCTGCGTCGAGTTCGTGGGCGAGTTGCCCCCTGGCCACGCTGTCGGCGAACACGATGCGCTGGCGAACCTCCGACAACAGCGATGGCAACGGTTGATCGGTGAGCGCACCGCGTGCCTCGCGCCCGATCACTGTGGTGCTGACACGCCGGTTGATGACGAAGGCCGCGCGCAGCGTTGGCCGGAACACCTGCGCTTCGCGAATCAGCGACACCATCTCGGCACTGGCCCATACGTCGTAGGGACTGGGCTGAACGGGAATCAGCACCAGGTCCGCTGCGAGCAGCGCGGAGCGCGCAAAGGCGGCAATTCGGGGTGGGCCATCGATGACGATGTGATCGCAGCGCCTGGCGAGTTCTGGCGCTTCCTGATGCAAGGTTTCCCTTGCCAGACCTACAGCGCTGAACAATCTTGGCAAACCATTCTGGCTACGGCGCTGGGTCCAATCGAGTGCCGAACCTTGCGGATCGGCATCGAGCAGGATCACTGAGCTGCCTTGCATGGACAGCTCGCCAGCAATGTGCGTGGCGAGGGTGGTCTTGCCGACCCCGCCTTTCTGGTTGAGCAGCGCGATGATCATGATGCGCTGCCTCCAGCGCGCCGGTTTATCCACAGCGTGCGGGCTCTTCTTATCGTTAGTTTTATAGATTCAAAGTTAGAACCTAAGTTAGGAAACGCCGAAACCCTTGCTGTGCATGGCTTTGCGATTCGTTCGCACTCCCGATAGCACGACAGCGCTGCTCCTGATAGCACGAGGATTTCTACTCCCGATAGCACGAGTGGATTCACCGTTTTTCCACAGGCACTGCACCGGCACCGAAGCTGCCGCCGGGGCGCAGCGGTGCCGTGGACGGCACGGCGCGAAAGGTTAGCACCTCCGGCCCATGTCTTGGCCGCAGGACGGCGAGTGTGTAGCCCGGCAAGGGCTGGCGCGCCACGATGCAACGCAGGTCGTAGGCAAAGTCGGTGAAGCGCGCCAGGCTGCCCGACTTGCGATGCAGGTGCGGAAAGTCGAAGCGCCAGCCTTCGCGCTGCCAGCCGCCGTGCTTGCGCACCAGGCGGTACAGCCAGCGCTCGATGCCACCGGTCAGGCGAAAGTAGTTGGCGTCGATGGTCAGCACCAGGCTCTCGTCGAACACACCGGCATAAAACCAGTCCGGCAGGATCAACTCGATGCCCAGTGGTCGGCCCTGGCCGTCCGCGCGTTCCTTCCATTCGTTGATCCACGAGAAGCGATGCAGGCGCCGCGCATTGGGTTGGCGAATGGATGTGGCTACGCTGGTGGACTGCAAGCGATCCAGCGCAGCCTTGAGACGCTGGTAGTCGCGTAGCGACGTGCCGCGGCCGATGAAGCGCAGGATCTCGTAGGGGGTGGCCGCCATTAGTCGCGACGAGCGAATCCCCGCATCGCGCGCCTCGACGATCTGGCTGGCGGCCCAGATCAGGATGTCCGCATCCCAGATGGTCGCCAGGCCATGCTCGGCCGTGCCCTCGACCCGCACCGTCACACTGCTCGTGCGGAAGTCGATCGGCACCGTGCGCTTGCTCTTGGCCAGCGAGAAGAACGGGTAGGCCATCAGGTCTTGCGCATCGCGCGCCGGCAGTTCGCCCGAGAAAGCATGGAACAGTTCGAGCTGCTCGCGCTGCGGATCGCGCCCGATGGCCATTGAATGCAGTGTCCATCGCCAAATCAGCGCGGGCCGGAACGGCGCGCGGCGTACTCGGGGTCGGATGTCATCTCGAAGCTGCGCGAATCTGCCCACGCTTCGAGGTCGACGACGGCGTACATCACGCGCCGGCCGAATTTGCGAAAGCGCGGCCCGCCGCCGATGACGCGCTGTTTTTCCAGCGTGCGCGGGGATAGCCGCAGGAATGCGGCGGCTTCGTCGTTGGTCAGGTAACGCGCTGGCTGCGTGGTCTGGGCAGGCTGCTGGGTGGCAGTGGGTGCGGGATACGGCCGTAACGGTGTGGGTCTCATGGCATGGGCTTCCATCGGTCAAGATCGCCGACGAAGCAATCGCCGTCGGATGGAAGCAGTTTCGGTAAAGTCAGGCGTTCTGCGCAGGGACGTTTTGCGTCGCCGCGCTAACGTCCCTGTGCGGCCCTGCCGAGTTGCAGTAGGCGGCGGTATCCGCCACCCGTGAGCGTCTGCCCGCGCCGGATGAGGCGGCGTACCTGGGCGCGCAGATCGCTGTCATCGTACCAGCGCTCGGTGACGGCGGTGATGCCGAACAACACTTCGGCCACGCCGCGCTGCGAGGCACCTGCCAACGTGCCGTCGAGCGCCTGCAGGGTACGCATGTGAAGCATTGACGTGCGGCCTGGTCGGCCTGTGGCGATTGCAGTGCGGTGCACCTTTGCGGCATCGAGCATCGCCAGCTCGGCTTCGATTGCGCGCCAGCGGTCGCGAAGCTGGCAACCGGCGTGGATGGCATAGGTGTAAGCCATGCCGTCTTCCAGCGCGGGAGATATCGCCATGCGCAGCATGCGGCCGACGAGTTGGGTGGTCAGCACCAGGCGCTTGCCGTCGTGCGTCAGGTGCTTGCGGCCGGGGAAGCGCCAGAGCTGGAACAGCAGCGCATCATCAGTGGGATCGGCATCGGGATAAACCTGGACTACCGAGGATGGATCAGGGAACCAGTCGGGGTACGCGTCGCGTGCATCGCGCGTGGGGTCTTCCAGCAGGCGCAAACCCCAGCGATGAGCCTCGTACTGAGGACGGTGCCGGTGGCGTTGCCAGACGCGCCGGTATTCCGGGTTGCGCCGCAGATATTCCCAAGCCAACGCGGGGCCGTCCAGATGCAGGACGTACAGGTATGCAGCGCTTGGATGCCAGTGAACGGCGCTTGAATCTGCCATGGCGAAACCTCCTCTCGGATGGAAGGAAATCAATCGCCAAGGTGGCCGACAACGGGCCGGGCATTCGCACTATTTGCGACAGAGTTGCACCATTGCCGTACTGAGTAGCGATCAATGCAAATAAGGTCTGGACCCAGACCCAAGAAGACGCAATGCGAACCGTTGTGGCATTGCATGGAGTGGCCCGTCAGCGACGGGCCATCATGGATCGATTAGTCGGTGATCGATCCGTCAGCCCGAGCTAGCCGAGCGTATTCAGACAGCCGCCGCTTTGGCGTGAAATGCGGATCGCGTGCAACGGCCAGGTTCCGTGGCCCGCGAATGCCTTCCAGGACGGAGAGTCGTACGTGGCCGAGTTCCGGCGTGCCAATGCCGAGGTCGATCAGGCCGAAGGCAGTATCGCCATCGTCGGGATCGAGTTCGGTCAACAACCAGGTTGCGTGTGCGTCCAGGGTGAACAACTTGACGACTGGCAGTGGGTCGCGCTTCTCACCGCGCGCGGCGGCAGCGCCGTTGTCCAGCAGTTGGGCTCGGTGATCGTCGGTGATGAGTGGTTTCATGGTCGCTGCGCGCAAGTGGTCACGATCAACGGGGCGTTAGTTTTGCGCAAACGTGTTGATGTGCCAAAGCGTGACTGTGCAAGTGCGCTTCTGCGCCAAATCGCCAAAGCGGATTCCACCGAGTCCGTCGATGTACGAATCGACGAATGCGTAGATACGGAACCCATGATTTCAGTAAAAGCGGTTTTCAGCATAGACACACCCGTAACAAGTTCCAGCAGGAAAGATTATCAAATGAACACTATAGATTGTAGCCCTATGGGGCGCTATCGGGTGTCATCATCGTTTTACATGAAACGATTTGATGACATTGAAGAACTCATTCCCTGCGGCGCTCAAGACAGTCAGAAAAGCCCGTGGTCTTAGCCAGGAGGCTTTCTCGGACGTGTCGAGCCGTACGTATATGAGTTCGCTTGAACGCGGCTTGAAAAGCCCGACCTTGAGCAAGGTCGCCGAGCTGTGCGAGGTCATGGACGTGCATCCGCTCACGCTGCTGATGCTGGCCTATGGCGGCGACAGAAAAGGGGTAGGTGAAGTCATCGAGCGCGTGCAGCGCGAGCTGGCCGCTATCCAGACCCAGAAGGGCAAATAGGCGAGAAAAGGGCGCTGCCCAGCGGCAGCACCCGCGTGACGGCTACGTCACGATGCGTTCCGCGAGCCGCGCTTCACGCGCATAGGCACTGATCGCCTTCGTTGCAATGAAGTGCATATCCCGCTCGACTGGAAGGCCGAGACGGCCACGCACGGATTGCAGCTCGGCCAGGCTCACATAGCCCAGTTCCGGGAAGCCCTGCCCCAGGTCGCACAAGCCGAAAGCATGGTCGTGGTCGTCCGGGTCGATCTCGGTGAGCAGCCAGGTCGCGCCCGCGTCAGGCGTGAACAACTTGACCACGGGCGGCGGGTCGAAGTCGTCGTTGTCGAGGGACTGCCGGCCGTTGGCCAGCAATTGCGCGCGCTGTGTTTCGGTGATGAGGTTCATGATCGCAACTCCTTGAATGGACGCTCCCGATCGGAGCGCTGCGATCCGGGCGCACGCGCAAAGCGCGGCCGTCACACCCCCAACACGGGCGAAGCCGGCGCGGGCCGGGGGTTGACGGGCGTGCGGCGTGCGCCAAGCTGCGCTGCCTATCCGGTCGGTGATGCGGCCATGCCGTGTAGGAGTGGCGTCGTCATGAACTGCCGCAACGCTGCGGTGAACAGCGGTCGGCATCAGACCAAGTTCGATGGCGCATGAGGTCTTGCATGCCGATCAGGCGCAGCCTGTTCGGCGAATTGCGAGGGGCGCCAAGCGCGGCGCGGCGGGGATGGGCTTCGAGCCGATCCCCCGGAGGACAAGCGAAGCGCGGAGGCGTCAGCGATGGAAGCCGAAGGGGCGAGACGCCATCGGTGGCTCGATGCGCAGCACGACAGCGCGACCCGGCATCGCCGGGAACGCACGAATGCCTTCAATGCCGATGCACAAGGATTCGTAGACCCCGGAATGTGTCATTGCCCAAACCCACGAATTCGCAGAACCGCTTTCACTGATCCCCGTGAAACTACGGAACCGCAAATCCGTAGAAGCGGCTTTGTGCCTATGGACAGGTACGAGTGCACGACTTCACGGGAATCGTCCCGAACTGTGAAGCTCGTTGATCAGCGAACCCTCGGATTGATGTCCGTGACTGTCTATGAGATGCAATGCATGGATCGTCCAATGCGGTGCCGGCCCGCGCATTCGCCTGAACTACCTGCTACCCATCAGCAGCGCCGCAAGCAACCCCAGGCCGATCACGATCGCGGCGGAGTTGTCCTGTTTCTCCGAAACGATCTCGACACCTTGTTGGCGCAATTGCGCCTCGTACTGGTCTGCCCATTTCAGAATCAGAGTTGGCTGCAGGCCAAGCCGCGCGGCGACATTGCGTAGTTGCGACAGGTTCAGTACTGAATCGCCCGACTCCAATCGCGAATACGACGACTGCGACAAACCGAGTGCTGTCGCCAGATCGCCCTGCTTGATGCCGCGAGCCTCGCGCTGCTGCGCCAGGATCTTCCCGACCAGGGCGGGGTAGGTGACGATAGGCTTGGGTGGGGGGCTTGACTTTGCTTTCATTTATGCGTTTAATGCAAATATGCCAAACGTGAGGATACCATGATCTCTCTTCCAGTGCAGCAAGAAATTTGGGCCCTGCCCAGTGGCACCGTCATCCGGGTGAACGACGGCCTTTACGATCACGTGGCCTTAACCGGAGATCGCATCTTCAACGGAGAGCGTAGCGTGCTGGCGTTTTCCGCCCAGGCCCGCGGGTTCATTGAGCAACCCTATTCGGCGTTCGCTCGCGGACGCAGGGTGACTATTGATGGCTACCTCGGTGGTTTACCGCCCGAGATCGTCATGCAGCGCGCGCGACTGAAGCGCGGCCAGGCCTATTCGTGGACCGAATTCAACTGCGAGCATTTCGTGCGTTATGCGCACGGCGTGCCGGTTGAAAGCCCGCAATTGCGGCAATGGACATTCCTTGCCGGGATCGTCGGGTTCATAACATATGCAGCTGCACGCGGCTAATTTGCAACTGTAGATGGTTGCCGGCGACGAAGGACTAACTAAGGACGTCATGCCTTACGACTTTGATGTCATATACACGCTGGAGGCGCGTAGCAATTTCATGCTCGACGTCATCACCACGCGATACGGCCTGAGTGAAAAACGTGTGTTTAATGAGATTCAATCGGCAATCGCTCAACTGCGCCCGACACTGGATAGCAAGGGTGTGCAGTATGCCGATCTGAAGCGGGCGCTTGTTCCCAATATTGACAGAGAAGAACGTGCGTTTGTATTCGACTGGACCAAATTCAGCACAAGTTGGTACGGCCGCGAAGTTCTGCGCATGATTCTCCCTCTTCTGGAGAAGGGCTCTTCCCGCAGCGTCCTCGTGGGCGACTGGGCCTCGAAGTACGGTTTCAATGGGATATTCCAAGAATCCTTCGGCGAAGTCGCTGCCGGTTCTCTTCTCGATGAACCCCGAGCCGCAGACACGCTGTATTTCGTGTACCTCAACAATCTCACTTCGGCAGCCATCACTCGACTGGACGCGGAGCTGTCGAAACATGTCGCTTATCTTGGCTCCATCGATCTGACATACACGTCGCTGATGAAGGCGATGTTGTCAACAATGTTGGTGCGAGCCTTTATCCAACATCGGACGACAATCATTCAGGGCCACGAGGATGATCAGCCGGACTCCGAGGACGTCAACTTGGTTGGGTATGACTTTGAACAGTTTGGCTACACCAATCGAAGCGTGCCGGGCTGGCTGTATGGTTGGTTTCTCTCTTACAAGATCGAGCGTCCGGTGCTTCCTGATGACGACAGCGACACCCGATTTTCGCTTAACGCCATGACGGCGACGCCATATCCCATTGCTCAGTGCGTCGTTGAACTAGACGAACGCAAACTGGAGTATTTGCAGCGCGAGAAGGCGGGCTCGCTGCGTATCGCTAATTTCGAGGCGCTTTCGGCCGAACAGATAGCCGCTCAAATTCGAGCCAAGCTGGCGATGAACTACATCTACCACCTGGCCAGGGCGACCGACGCCGGCACCCTGAAATTCAACATCATCATCGAAAACGGGACAGTCGCTCGCAACACTTGCGCCTTGGAATACCGGCCGCAAGAACAGCTCCTAAAAGTTATTACGTTTTTCTGAGATGCATACGGCTTCCGTATCACTGGCGACGGGACACCGGGCGCAATTTGAATTGGACGTTATTGGGCATAAACCGGCGCCCCGCCGCACGGGCGGGGCGCCGAAGGTGGCGATCAGTCGCCCTTGCTGCGTGACCAGATCAGGTTGTGCGCGCCGTCCTCGCCTTCGACCAGGCGAGCGTAGATGGTCGCCGGGAACGACGGGTCATCCAGGGTTGCCGACAGGTAGGGCCGTTCTGCCTTGCTGATTTTCTTCCACGCCGCGCCGATCTCGAAGTTGCCAGCGACGATACGGTAGTCCGGGGCGTTCTCGCTCTCCTTGGCGTTCGGAATAAATTTGACCTTGACGTTGAGCGTCAAGGTGCGAACCGTGCCGGTGAAGCTGTCGTTCTGTGCGGTGAAGGTGCCGATGTTTGCCATGATGAATCTCCTTTTGGTGGTGCAAGGTCGCGCCCATCGCGGCCTTGTTGGTGATCCGAAGGGCGAGGTACGGACGGGTTGCATCGCGCAGCGGCCGCAACGCAATGGAGGACCGGGAGGAACAAGAAATTTGTTTCGCGAGGAAGGCACGCAGTGCCGGGGAAATTTGTTGGGACGGAAGGTTGCAGCCATGAAGCCCGAGGCGCAGCCGGTGCCTCGCCAGGATTCACGACAAGCCAAGCCCGCCGTTGGGTGCGATCCTCACCGAAAGGCAGTATGGCTCCGGCATCCCCGCACAGTGGCTTCGCCGACACGTACCCATTCATCGTCAAGGTCAATTCCGAATCACTAAGGATGAACGCCACTCGCGTATTGGCGCAGGGTTGATCGGTGGCGGTGTAGCTGGGCATGGTAGACGGCCTGTCGGTGAGCCGCCGTCGTTCGTGGCGACCTGTCCATCAGTGTCGGGAGCGGCACGCCATTGCACAACCGGGCGCAGCAAAGTCTGTCGCACGCCGGCGTCCCGCCCTGGTGGCGGGGCGCGTTTTGTGGAAGGGGCTGTCGGCTGTTAAAACGCGCCAAAAATGCCCCGGCGGGTTTCCCTCCAGGGCATTCTGCCTACTCGCCCGAATCAGCGACCGGTGCAACTTCTTCTTGGTTTGAAAACCGACCGGATTCCAAGATTCGGAGCCCGGTGTTGGCTTCGGTTTGTTCGGCGCAGTGACCTGGGCTGGTCGCCGTTGCCGCCGTCTTTCCTGAGTTCATCGCCCGCGAAAAACCGGGCCGACGAGGGCATGGCTGTTAAGGAAGAAGCGCAGGGTTGGTGCGGCCCGCAGCGCAGCGAGGACACGGCCCTGCGCGCCTTGACGGACGGGCACCGTGGGCTATGGTCGCGGGATCAGCGATGAAGGAGGGGAAAGACGGATGACCGGCCTACGGCCTGAGACGCGCCGGACAAACGCCGCGCGGCGAGCGCTGCTGCGTGCTACAGGCACGCCTGCTGAAGGTGAACGCAGCGCGTAGCGCGCAATCGGCACTGAGCGCAGGCCGATCAGGCGCAGCCTGTTCGGCGGTCTTGCGGGGCGCCAAGCCTGCACGGCGGGGTGGGCGTCAGCCGACCCCTGGAGGCAAGCGCAGCGCGCAGCTTTTCCCCCAAATCAAGGACGCAGCAAAAAAGGGGGCAAAGCCCCCTCGGGCTACAACAGCCCGCGTTCGGCAAACGACAGGATGGCGCTGCCGGCGACGATCAGGTGATCCAGCACCCGCACGTCCACCAGCGCCAGCGCCGACTTCAGTGTCTGCGTCAGCATCTCGTCGGCCCGCGAGGGTTCCGTCACACCTGACGGGTGGTTGTGCACCAGCAGCAGCGCAGCGCTGTTCCTGGCCAACGCCTCCTTGACCACCTCGCGCGGATACACCGATGTCTGGCTCACCGTGCCACGAAACATCTCGACGTATTCGATGACGCGGTTCTGTGCATCCAGATGGATGACGGCGAAAACCTCGTGCTCCAGCGCCCCTAGCTTGACCCGCAGAAAGTCACGCACCACCTGCGGCGAGTTCAGCGCTTCGCAGCCGCGCATCTGCCCGGCGAGTACACGCCGCGCCGCCTGCAACACCTCGTCGGCATTGGCCGGACGGTAGTCGCCCGCGACATCGCGAACGAGAAGGGATGAATCAAGAGAAAGAGAAAATTGCGACATGATCGTGCTCCAGTCCGAATCGGGCGGAATTGCCCGGAACCGGCGAAACACGGCGCAGCGCAGCAGTCAGGGGTCGCAGACGGCCGCCAGGACGCAAGCGCCTAAGCGCGCAGCCCTTGACGGCGAGAACGGCGTGGTAAGTTGAAGGGAACAGCAAGGCCGCCTCACACACACCACTGCTTCTTGGGCAAGCGGAGCGCGCAGGCCCAAAGGGCCGGAGGCGTCAGGGATCAAAGCCGCATGGCCGTGACTCGGCACGAGGCGCGGGGCAGCGCCCGCGAGCCCGACGCCGGGACGTCTGGAACTAGCCGACAATATTCACTGCACAGTAAATATTGCTGTTCAATTGAATATTCGCTAGAATGTCGATATTCACTGCACAGTAAAGAACACCATAAGCCATGATGCCTGAGTCGCCCACGACCGAACGACAGTTGATTGAACAGTTCCTCGACACCCTTCGGGCACTGCCGGATGTGCACGCCGAACTGAATCACCGGGAGCCTGTCGGATTAGCTAGTGACAGCAGACACGACGCCCAGATCGACCTGCGGGTCGCCGGCAAGTCCTTCATCTTGCTGATCGAAGCGAAAAAAGCCGTCTACCCGAGAGATGTACGTCAGGTTCTGTGGCAATTCAGGGAAATCAGTCACAACAGGCCCAAAGAGCAGAGTGGCGACGAGGCGCTATCGCTTCTGGTCGCCGAGTCGATCTCTCCGGGCGCTAAGGAACTGCTCAGGGATGAGCGCGTCGGCTACTACGACAGCGGCGGCAGCTTGTATCTGCCCGCGCCGGGCGCCTTTCTTTACATCGACAAGCCGCCACCCAAGACCCTGTCAAAGTCCATGCGATCCCTGTTTTCCGGGCGGCGCGCGCAGGTGCTGCACACCCTGCTGATGCGTCATCAGGATTGGTTCGGCGGCAAGGAACTCGCCGAGCAAGCTTTGGTGTCGCCGGCAACTGCCTCGCAGGTGCTGACGGAACTGGAGCGCTTCGACTGGTTGGTGTCGCGCGGGCAAGGCCCCAGCAAAGAGCGTCACCTCAGAGAGCCTGCGGCGCTACTGGATGCCTGGGTGAAGCAACTCGCTTCCATTCGTCCTCCCGCGCTACGTCGCTACTACGTCCCCTCCATGAAAGCGGACACCCTGCTGGAGCACATCGGGCAGGTTTTCGCCACCCATGAGGTCGGGTACGCGATCAGCCACGAAGCTGCTGCACAGCGATACGCGCCGTTCCTTTCCAGTGTTTCCCAGGTGCGCTGCCGCGTGCTGGTCGGCACTGCCGCTGATGCCGCCATCGGCGAACTCGGCGCACGCGTGGTCAATGAAGGTGCAAATCTCGCGATCATCGAAGCGAAGTCCCCTGGCGAGCTGCTGTTCCGCGAGCGAGTCGGCGGTATCTGGCTGGCCAGCCCTATCCAAGTCTACCTCGATCTGCTGCGTGGCGAAGGCCGCGCCAAGGAAATGGCCGAGCATCTGCGCAAAGAAAGGATCGGTTTCTGATGGCCAAGCCCGCAACCTTCGACGGCTACAGCGACCAGTACACGATCGACTGCGAACGCGTCCTGGTGACGCTGTTGCGCGGGTTGGGTCCGTGGAAGGACTCCGTGTATTTGGTCGGCGGCCTTACACCAAGGTATCTGGTGGCCGCACGACCGCCCATCGTGCCCGCACACGCGGGCACTCTGGACGTTGACATCGTGATCGACCTGCAAATCCTGGCCGACACCGAGGCGTATCACACGCTGGAGGATAACCTCAAGAAAATGGGTTTCGAGCGCGCCGAGAACGAAAAGAAGCAAAAACTCTCGTGGCGTTGGCAGACCCGCACCGAACACGGCGCGCTGATGGTGCTCGAACTGCTCGCCGACGCGCCGGACATTGCCGGCGGCAAGGTACAGCCGCTACCGACAGAGGGCACGATCTCGGCGCTCAACATCCCGCACTCGTCCATTGTCTTTGACCTCCACCAGGTCACCGAGATCCAAGCTGAGCTGCTGGGCGGAAACGGCGTCGCGACCGAGAAGATCAAGCACGCCAATCTGGTCAGCTTCACTTGCTTGAAGTCGTTTGCGTTTGACCAGCGCTTCGAACGCAAGGATGCACACGACCTGATCTATTGCATCGAACATGCGCCCGAGGGCATGGGCGCGGTCGCCGAAAGCTTCCGCAAGGAGCGTGGTGGCAAGCATGGTGCCGTGATTCAGGCCGCGCTGGCGATCCTGCGCAATCGCTTCGCACCGGACGACAAGATCGAGGGCTATCGCAAGGATGGCCCAGTGTCGGTCGCCAAGTTCGAACTTGGCGAGAGCGACGAACCCGAGCAGCGCGAGGCGAGGGCGCTGCGTCAGCGCCAAGCAAGCGACGTGATTGACCAACTGCTGGCCCGGATCGGATAGGAGGCCGCGTGGCGATCAAAGCGATTTTTGTTGGCATCAACAAGCACCTCGACGCAGCGATTCCTGAGTTGAGCGGCACGCGGCGCGATGCGATGGCGTTGTGGGCGTTGTTCACCGACACCGTAGACGGTTTGGCCGCGCGATTGCTGGTTGATGAGACCGCGACGCATGCGGAGGTCTCGCAGGCCCTCCTTGGGACTTTGTCGGCCGCGCACGAAGACGACGTGGTTGTCATCACCTTCGCGGGCCATGGCTCACCTGACGGCAACCTGGTCCTGTTCGACACCAATGCGGCCGATCTTGCAGGCACCGCCTTGTCGATGACGGCCTTGGCCGATGCCTTCAAGGCAACGAAGGCCCGCGCTGTGCTGTGCATTCTTGATTGCTGCTTCAGCGGCCAGGCACCCGCACGGGTGCTCGACACCATCGCACGTCCTCGCAATGCCTTTGCACTCACCGGCATCTTTGGAGAAGGGCGAATCCTGCTCGCGGCCTGTGCGACTAACGAGTCGGCTTGGGAACAGCCGGGCACTGGACACGGACTGCTGACGCATGCAGTGATCGAGGCCTTGACCGGAGCCGAAAGCGAATCGGTCAGTTTTCCGGAGATTGCTGGCGAGATCATCCGGCTGGCGCGCGTTGAAGCCGAACGCATCAGCGTGACGCAGACACCTGTATTCCTGGGGAGCGTGCAGGGCGGTCTGGTGTTCCCGACTCTCAAGCGTGGCGATAACTACGCTGCGACTTTTCCCGCGATGGCGATCCAACAGATGTCGGGATCGTTCGCGGAGTTTTCTGCCTACGGGTTCCCGCCAGAAGTCGTCGACCAATGGACGGCACACTTCCCGAAAGGCCTCAACGCGCTACAACTGAAAGCCGTCAACGAGCATGGCGTGCTCGGAGGAAAATCGCTGCTGGTGGTAGCGCCGACCAGTTCGGGCAAGACCATGATCGGCGAACTGGCTGCCGTCCAGGCAGTGATTGCTGGCAAGAAGGCGGCCTTTCTCTTGCCGTACCGGGCGCTGGTCAACGAGAAATTCGAGGAGTTCAGCGAACGCTATGCACCCGCAGGCCTGCGCGTCGTGCGATGCAGCGGTGATGCAACGGACGGCATCGCACCCGTACTGAATGGCCGATATGACCTTGGCTTCTTCACCTACGAGACTTTCCTCAATCTGGCGCTGGGATCGCCACGTCTGCTCAATCAGCTTGGCCTCGTGGTATTGGACGAGGGGCAGTTCATCACGGACCCGAATCGGGGTGTCACGGTTGAATTGATCTTTGCGCTCTTGCTGCGGACGCGCCAGCGCGGTATCGAACCGCAGCTCGTGATCTTATCGGCCGTCATCGGCAATCTGAACAATTTCGACCGCTGGCTTGATCTTCCGCTGCTTACTTCGCGTGAGCGACCAGTCCCCCTGATCGAGGGCGTACTGGATCGACGCGGAACGTTCCAGTTCGTCGATGCGGATGGCACCACGAAGACCGAAGCCCTGCTACCGGCGCACCGCGTCGTGCAGCGCCGTGACAAGCCTAGTTCGCAGGACGTGATCGTGCCGTTGGCTCAGCAATTGGTCGCACAGGGCGAAAAGCTGCTGGTCTTCCGCAACATGCGTGGCCCGGCGCAGGGCTGCGCCAAGTATCTGTCCAAGGAACTGGGTCTCGGCCCTGCTACGGCAGTCGTCGCCGCGTTGCCCACCCAGGATCTGACCGGGGCGTCGCAGGACTTGCGCGAGTGCCTTGCTGGCGGCACAGCGTTCCATAACACCAATCTGCTGCGCGCCGAACGTGAGGCCATCGAGAAGGGTTATCGCAACCCCGACGGCGGCATCCATGCTCTGGTGGCAACCACAACGCTTGCCGCCGGCATTAATACCCCTGCATCGACGGTTGTGCTCGCGGAAAATGAGTTCGTTGGCGAGGACGGCAGGCAGTTCACCGTTGCCGAGTACAAGAACATGGCGGGCCGGGCGGGCCGATTGGGTTACAACGAGACAGGCAAAGCCATCATCCTCGCGGATACGCCGATGGAGCGCGCGCAGCTATTCCAGAAGTACGTGTTGGGCGTGCCGGAAGATGTGAAGTCGTCTTTCCAGCAGCGCGATCTGCCGACCTGGACGCTGCGCCTGCTCAGTCAGGTGCGCGGCGTGCGCGCCACCGAGATTCCCGGTCTACTGGTCAACACCTTCGGTGGCTATTCGGCATCGCGCGCGAACCCGCAATGGATATCGATGGTGGAGCTTGAGGTGACGGCCTTGGTCGAGCGCCTGTTGCAAGCCGGACTCGCAGAGCGGGAGGACGATCTCGTTCATCTGACCTTGCTCGGACGCGCCTGCGGTGCTTCGTCCTTGTCGTTCGAGTCGAGCCTGCGCTTGGTTGAGTTGATGAAACAACTGAACGCTGCGCAGACGCCGCCCACTCAGGTGCTAGCGATGGTGCAGGTCTTGGACGAGATGGATGCCATCTATACGCCGGTCATGAAGCGGGGGCGATCCGAGAGCGTGCGGGCGAACGACGTGGCGCAGCGGTATGGTCATCCGATGATGCAGGCTCTGCAGCGCTATTGCCGCGATGACTTCGAGTTCTGGGGCAGATGCAAACGTGCATCACTCCTGTATGACTGGATCGAAGGTACGCCTGTCGATGTACTGGAGAAGCGATTCTCCACGACGCCTTTCGGTGGTGCGATCGGTTACGGCAACATCATTGGTATCGCCGATGGGACACGCTTTCACCTGCGCTCGGCGCATCAAATTTTGTCGACCTTGTTTCCAGATCAGCCCGAGTTTTTGAAGGGGCTGGACGAAATCCTGCAGCGGCTTGAATTTGGCTTGCCGTCCGCTGCGCTGCCGCTCGTGAAGTTGCCAGTCCGTCTAACCCGTGGGCAGTACCTGGCGCTTGCGAACGCAGGCGCTGGTACGCCCGAGGGGGTGAACGTGCTCAGCGACGAGCGCCTGCGCGATTGCGTGGGCGCGGCGGCTGCCGTGCAGTTGCGGCCGAAGCGCGAAAGTACAAGCTAATGTTCAGAGGAAGCGGGGGAGACAAATGAGCAACCACAACCCAGCGGGATCGACGTGGAGAAAATGGGATCTCCATGTCCATACGCCGTCCTCCATCGTTCAAAACTACGGTGGCAACACCGACGAGGCCTGGGAAAGCTTCATCGCAGACCTCGAAAAACTGCCGCCGGATTTCAAGGTCATCGGCATCAACGACTACATCTTCGTCGATGGCTACGAGCGGGTTCTGAAGGCTAAGAAAGACGGCCGGCTGACGAACATCGACCTGATTTTGCCGGTGATCGAATTGCGTCTCGACAAGTTCGCGGGCGTCGTAAAGAAGGATCAGGATGGGGCCTATTCCAAATCGGATTGGAACAGGATCAACCTACACATCATCTTTGATCAGCTCGATCCGGAAGTCATCCGCCAACAGTTTCTGAGTTCGCTCGTTCAATGCTACAGCCTCATTCCGGAAGCTGATCGGTTCAAGGCGAAGTGGCAGGCGGTCATCACACCGGATAGTCTTACCCAGCTTGGGCAGATGATCATTGATGCTGCACCGGCCGACAAGAAAGCCGACTACGGAAGTCCTTTGCAAGAGGGTTTCAACAATCTCTGTGTGAGTCTGGATTCGGTCCTCAATGCGCTGAAACGCCACGACTTGAACGACCGCTTCCTGCTCGCCGTCGGCAAGACCGAGTGGGAAAACATGAAGTGGGACGATCAATCGATTGCAGAGAAACGCAATGTCATCAATTGCGTCGATCTCGTTTTCACCGCATCAGAAAATCCCGAAGCCTACGATAAGGCCCGCAAGAAGCTGAGTGAAGCAAAGGTGCTGGACACACTGCTCGATTGCTCCGACGCCCATGCGTTCAGCAATGCGGAGAGCAAGGATCGTATCGGTCAGTGCTTTACATGGATCAAGGCCGACCCGACCTTTCAGGGCTTGCTCCAAGCGGTCACCGAGTTCGACCAGCGCGTATTCGTCGGCGATACGCCACCGAAGCAGTTGTTGGTAGCCGGCAATAGAACGAAGTACGCGTCCTCGATCACAGTCAGGAAAAAGGCCGGGTCGGCGCTGGCGGATGGCTGGTTCGATGTCGAAGTTCCGCTGAATCACGATCTGGTGGCCATCATCGGCAACAAGGGCAGTGGCAAAAGTGCGCTGGCCGATGTTGTCGCGCTCATCGGCGACACCAAGAATCACGAAAGCTTTTCATTTCTCAATGAAGAGCGGTTCCGCGATCCGAGGAACAAATTAGCGGCGCATTTTGTCGGCACGCTGCATTGGCATGATGGAACCGACGCCCACAAGGACTTGCACGAGAGTCCCGCACCCTCCAGCGTCGAGCGGGTGAAGTATTTGCCGCAAAGCTATCTGGAGACCCTGTGCAACGAGTTGGCGGGTAGTGGTTCATCGACTTTCGATGGTGAGCTGCGCAAGATCATCTACACACATGTTCCCGAAGAACAGCGCATTGGCTTTCTGTCGCTTGACGAACTTCTCGACTTCAAGATTTCGGAACTTGAGGCCGAGCGGAAGCAACTGGCTGATGAGCTTTCCAAGGTCAACACAGAACTTGTCAGCGTCGAGCACAAGCTCTCTCCCGCGTTTCGCCAGTCGTTGGAGCAGCAACTCGACACCAAGAAAAAGGAATTGGCTGCCTTGGAGGGCGCGCGGCCGACCGCTGTCGATGATCCGTTGGAATCGGACGCCGCAAAGCAAGAGACTGCCGCAGCGACAGCAAAGCTCGCAGAACTCGAAGCGACACTGAACGCTGTCAGGGCCGAGGAGCAGAAGGCGCGGCAGAAAAAGGCCGACGCGGTCAAGGGTGCTGCCCATGTGACCCGCATTCTCCAGGCGATCAAGAACCACCAAAAGAGTCACGAACAGTTCATCTCAGAGTTGGATGGCATGCTCGGCGAGGTGAGCTCGACATTGACGGCGAGTGAGATCGTGTCGCTCACGGTCAACATAGCAGGGATCGAGCAACTGGGTCTTGCCTTCAAGAAGGAGTCCGACGCGCAGGACGTACTCCTCTCCGGTGATGGTGATGCGAATCTGCCTCGGCGTCGCGAGGCAGCCGAAGCCACAATCAAGGTCATTAAGAGCCAACTTGGCGAGAAGCAGCGTTTGTTCCTGGTCTACAAGGAGCAATTGGCGCAGTGGGAGCGCGCCAAGGTCGAGTTGCAGGGTGACAAGGAAAAGAGCAACAGCATCGCCTGGTACACCGCCGAAATAGAAGCGTTGGATGCCTTGCCTGCTCGGCGGGAACAGTTGAAGATCGCACGCCTTATCGTTGTTCGACGTCTGCATGAACAGATCGGCAAGGTTGTTGCTGAATACCGGACGCTCTATCAACCTGTGCAGGCCTTCGTGCAATCGACGGCAAGAATGGAAATGCCATTGCCGCTCGACTTCGACGTGCGAATCGCGGAAGAAGGATTTCAGGAGCTATTCCTGGTGGGGCGTATCAACCGGCAGACCCGCGGTAGTTTCTCGGGGATCGACGAAAGCAATCTGCTCGTTCGACGCATCCTCAAAGAGACCGACTTCATGAATGTGGACGCGGTCATCGCATTCGTCGACAAGATCGATGACATGCTGCATTTTGATCGGCGTGTCGCAAGCGTCAATCAGGCGGAGCTGTCGGTCGTGGATCAGTTGCGGAAGGGGAGCCGACCGGAGGAACTCTATGACCTCTTGTTTGGACTCGAATACTTGAAGCCGCAGTATTCGCTGACCTACGACAAACAGGAAATCAGTCAGCTATCCCCGGGTGAGCGCGGCCTGCTGTTGCTGGTGTTCTATCTGTTGGTGGATAAGGACGACATTCCTCTGGTCATTGATCAACCGGAAGAAAATCTGGACAATCAGACTATCTACAAGATTCTCGTGACGTGCATCAAGACCGCCAAGCAGCGCCGGCAAGTCATCATGGTCACCCACAACCCGAACCTCGCGGTGGTATGCGATGCCGAACAGATCATTTGCGCTACGTGCGACAAGGTGAACAAGCGCTTCTCATACGTGAGTGGCGCCATCGAGTCTCCGGAGATCAAGGCACGCGTCATCGAGATCCTTGAAGGCACGGAGCCGGCGTTCGTGAATCGAAAGAAAAAGTACGGGCTCTAGTTGATGGGTAGGTGGCCGATAGCCACTCGCCGGGTTTGATGGCGTGATCGACGGTGACGCTGCTCTTGGTTCCGATTCCAACGTCGCGCTTGACCGTGGTAGCTTATGAGGCGCGAACGTGGGGCTGATCAGCCCCGAATGGGCTTCCAGCCCTGTTCGATAGTTGGCGATAACGGAGTGCATCTCCCGCGCCAGGCAAAGCGGTCGTTCTTTGACGGTAAAATTGACGGTAAAGGCCAATGGCGAACTTTGTGAAAGCTAGTATTTATGCTGGTTTCAAGGCTTCGGAAACAATCGAATGGGGAGTGAGGGGTACGCGGGGTGGCAGGATTTTTTTAGCACTATCATTGACTTGCTGGTTTTTGAAGATCACTACGGACACATTGTCAATTACGCAGATTTTCGGCGGTAAGCGATTGATGTCGAAAGGCTTCGCGTTTGTCTCCGTGACGGCAGATTGTGCATGCAGTGCGAAGATTTGACGGTAAACCTGACGGTAGATTTGTCCTTAAAATCCAGGTATCTGCGTTTACCGTTGTGTTCGTGTGACCTCAGACGGTGAAGCCAAACAAGAACGGCCTGCAAACTAAAGGCGCTTCGGCGAGCTTGTGTATTTCGTAGTGGCGTTCCGGTTCATATTTACTGCGCGGTAAATATCGCTGTTTCTTTGAAGATCGATATTTTTTGCTCAATCCGTCCCTCAAGGAGAAACGAACTGCGCGATAAATAGGGTGTCAGTCGGAAAATTTGTATCCTTCCGGTATCCGAAATCCATCGTCCGGGACAATGATTACCGAGTACTGAGTCCATGATTGATCACGATCCATCGGCGGAATTGAAGGCTGAAAACGCCCGACTGATCGCTCTGCTGGAAGCGAACGGCATTCAATGGCGCGCGCAGCCCGAGCATGTAGTACCACCAGCTTCGACGCCGGAGCCCTCGCGGCTTTCCACGGACGAGAAGGTGGCGCTGTTTCGCCGGTTGTTCCGGGGGCGCACGGATGTCTATCCGGTACGCTGGGAAAGCAAGACTTCTGCCAAGTCGGGTTACTCGCCGGTCTGCGCCAACGAATGGCGCGCCGGTGTTTGCGAGAAGCCTCGTATCAAGTGCGGGGACTGCGGCAGCCGGCTACTGATCCCGCTATCGGATGCAGTCCTGTACGACCATCTTACCGGCAAGCATACAGTCGGCGTCTATCCTTTGCTGGAGGACGACACCTGTCATTTTCTCGCCATCGATTTCGACGAAGCCGAGTGGAGAGAAGATGCACGGGCCTTCGTGCAATCCTGTACCGAACTCGATGTCCCGGCGGCGCTTGAGATTTCACGATCCGGCAAAGGAGCACACGTCTGGGTATTTTTCGCTGGCCGGGTGCCGGCGCGCGATGCCCGCCGCCTGGGCACGGCCATCATCAGCCATACCTGCTCGCGCACCCGGCAATTGAAGCTCGCGTCCTACGATCGTCTGTTCCCCAATCAGGACACGATGCCCAAGGGCGGCTTTGGTAACCTGATCGCCTTGCCACTGCAGAAACTGCCGCGCGAAAACGGTTGCAGCGTATTCGTCGATGAGGAACTGCACCCGTTCGACGACCAGTGGGCGTTCCTCGCTGCAATCCAGCCAATGGCGCCGCACGACATCGAGCCGGCCATTCTGCGTGCTACGGGTGGGGTACATCCGCTGGATGTCACATTCATCGACGAAGAAGATCTGGCGAAGCCGTGGCAGCGTTCGATATCGGCGACGACGGAGCTGTCGGAGTCTTCCATGCCCATTTCCCTCACCGTGACCTTGGCTAATCTCATCTACTTCGAGAAGGTGCAGTTGCCACAGGAGCTGGCGAACCGCCTGATCCGCCTCGCGGCGTTTCAGAACCCCGAGTTCTACAAGGCACAGGCGATGCGGCTGTCGGTCTGGGATAAACCGCGCGTGATCGGCTGTGCCGAGAACTATCCGCAGCATATTGCCTTGCCGCGCGGTTGCCTGGATGCCGCGCAGGAGTTGTTGAGAGACAACGGCATCCGCTGCGTGCTGCGTGATGAGCGGTACGGCGGCGAGCCGCTGGAAGTCACCTTCGTCGGCAAGCTGCGCCCGGATCAGCAATCGGCAGTTGCAGTAATGCTGAGCCATGACATTGGCGTGCTGTGTGCGCCTACCGCCTTTGGCAAGACGGTTGTCGCGGCAGCGATGATCGCCAACCGCGGTGTGAACACGCTGGTGCTGGTGCATCGCACGGAGTTGCTCAAACAGTGGCAGGACCGTCTGCGGGCTTTTCTTTGTCTCGACAAAGGTGCGATCGGTATGATCGGTGGCGGCAAGGCCAGGCCCACAGGGAAGATTGACATCGCGGTGATGCAGTCTCTGTCGCGCCAGGGCGAAGTGAATCCTCTGGTCGAGCGCTACGGTCATGTCATCGTGGACGAATGCCACCATGTCGGCGCGGTGTCGTTCGATGCCATTCTGAAGCGCACCAAGGCGAGATACGTGCTCGGTCTCACTGCCACTCCGATCCGTCGCGACGGTCAGCAACCGATCATCTTTATGCAATGCGGGCCGATTCGGCATACGGCAGCAAAGCCTGCAGGTGCCCCGCACGACTTGGAGGTGGTGCCGTATTCGCTGCATGCGTGCATCGACCTACCGCTCGAAGCCGGAATTCAGGATGTGTTCCGGCACCTCGCCAACGATCAGGGCCGAACTGCCGCCATTGCGGGCGAAATCGGACGCGCCTTCAGCCAAGGCCGCAAGGTGCTGGTGCTGACCGAGCGTACCGATCATCTCGATGCCATTTCGGCGGCTTTGGCTGAAAAGATTCCGGGACTGTTCGTCCTGCACGGCCGGATGTCACGGAAGCAGCGAGCGGAACTGATTGAGCAACTCGAGGCTTTACCCTCGGAAGCACCGCGCGTACTGCTCGCGACCGGAAGGCTGGTCGGGGAAGGGTTCGACCATCCACCACTGGATACCCTGGTGCTGGCGATGCCGGTGTCGTGGAAAGGCACTTTGCAGCAGTACGCTGGCCGGCTGCACAGGGAGCATGCCAACAAGACCGACGTGCGGATCATCGATTTCGTAGACACGGGCCACCCGGCGCTGCTGCGGATGTGGGACAAGCGCCGGCGTGGATACAAGGCCATGGGGTATCGAATCGGCGAATGAATGCCATCGATCAGATCACATAGCCTTCACAGAAAGTGAATCGTGATGAGCGAATACCAGTACTACGAATTCGTCGCCATCGACACGCCACTGACTCCGAAGCAGATGGCGGAACTGCGCGCGTGTTCGTCTCGCGCCAGCATTACCCCGACCCGCTTCGTCAATGAGTACCAGTGGGGCGATCTCAAGGGCGATCCTGCCGACTGGATGCGGCGCTACTTTGATGCCCACGTCTATGTGGCCAACTGGTGTACTTGCCTTCTGTATCTGCGTGTGCCGAAAAGTGCTTTCGATGCCGAGACCCTCCGCGCCTTCAAAACCAAAACCGTTTTTTCGGTTGAGCAGACGAAGACGCATTGGCTGCTTGAATGGGGGCTGGACGAGAGTGACAATTATGATCGCTTTGCCGAAGAGGACGGGCGAGGCTGGATGGGCAGGCTGGCGCCATTGCGCGACGAGCTGCTGCGTGGCGACATGCGTCCGCTGTATCTCGGCTGGCTGGCCGGCGTGAGCGTTGGCGAAGTTGACGAACAGGCCATTGAGCCTCAACCGCCGCCAGGACTTTCCCGGCTGACCGCTGCCCAGCAATCGCTGGTGGAATTTCTGGAAATCGATGGGGATATGCTGGCTGCCGCCGGACTCTCCGACGGGCAAGGTTCAAAACCCGATAGCGAGCGCGACGCGGAACAGGATGTCTGGATTGCCGCGCTTCCCGCGGCAGAGAAAAGTGCGATGCTCAAACTGCTGTTGAGCGGGAATGCGCAGCAGGCCGAGCGTAAGCTGAAATTAGGTTTCCTGGCCTGGCAGCGCGAACAACAGCCGGTTGCAAAACCGGAAACGCGGCGGCGCACTGTCGCAGAACTTCGGAAACTGGCGGCGTCCGCTACCGAAGCGAGAAAAGGGCAGGAAGCCTTACAGCGCAAAAAGGCTGAGGCCGAACAGCAGGCCAGGCGGGAAACCTACCTGCGCACGCTGGCTGCCGATTTCGACCCGTGCTGGCAGGCTGCCGACAAACTGGCCGAACGTGGCATCGCTTCGGCCTACGACGAGGTAAGGCGCGCGCTCGTCGATCTGTCCGAAGCCTATGCGCTTTGCACGGCCCGAACTGCCTTCGACCGAAAACTGGTCGAGTTCATGGCCCGGCATGGAAAACGCGGCGCCTTGGTTCGGCGCCTCGCCGATGCAGGTCTCTGGAAGAAGTCTTCGCGATGACAAAAGCGAAAACGAAAAAGACGACGAAGTTCACCGCAGAATACCTGGATAAACTTATCGAGGATGCGACCACGGATGCCTACAACGAATCGGAGCAGGCTGGCGGGTTCTTCGCTATGATCGAAGAGAATCTCTCCCTTCCATTCACGACCCAGGTGCTTGGGCAGGCAGTGACAGTGGCCAAGGTCGATATCACCGGTCGCGACCAAATTGTCGCTATTTATGTTTATGGAAAATCAACTCAAGCAATTCCGATCCTCGATCTGCCGATGCCGGACCCGCCGCCAGAGGGGACGGAATGGATTGACGCTTACCGCCGCTGGTGCGGGAATTGATGGAAGTGGTCAGTCGTTCAGCGCGTCAACCGATGGCCAGCTTGACCGGTTTGCCAACGCGGCTGAGCATTTCCACCAGCGTGTCGATGGTGAACTTGGCCGTTTTCTTGTTCACCACGTCGGACACGCGCGGACGCGAAACCATCAGGATTTCGGCCGCTTCGGCTTGCTTCAGGTGATGCTCGGCAATCCAGGTGGACAGCTCGTCCATCAACTGCTGCTTCAGCAATTGGGTGTCGTTGATCTGCTTGCGAGAGGCTGCCTGCAAGCGCTTGGCCTCAGCGGGCGCGAAGCCAAGCTCCAGGAAGAGGTTCGCTCCCGGCTTCGTCACATGGCGGATTTCGGTGTCGATCTTCATTTCTGTGCCTTTCTCGCATTGACCACGGCGCGATAGCGCGCCTCGGCAATACCCTTGTCCTGCTTGCTGGTTGCCTGAGTCTTCTTCTGGAAGCAGTGCAGAACATATACGGCTTCCTCGAACTTGGCGACGTACATCACCCGATAGATGCCGCTGGCCTCCCGAATGCGGATTTCCTTGGTGCCGGCCCCGACATCATCGAATGGCTTCCAGTCATCCGGGTCCAAACCAACTTGGACCTTACCCAACTGAAAACCAGCGGAGCGACGTGGGTCGTCCGGGAATGCCAACAAGTCGTCGTAGGCGGAACCCACCCAGCGAATCTCTTTTTCGTCGCTCATCACTTCACTTTGTATAAAATTTTATACACATCGAGAACGGAAGTCAAACGCTTCAAGCGTGGTACATATTGGGCCGGTGCTCCGGCAATCGCATCGTCCATCGTATGCTGTCACAGTCCAACGCAGTACCGCGCACCCTTGAGCGCGAATGTACCACCTGCAAAAATAAGTGGGGCGACTTGGCTTGGCAGACGTGCGGTATCGAGATATGTCTGGTTCATGGCTTGAGCACCAGCAGCCCATCGGCTGAGCGGGATACCCAAGATCTGGCGCCGCCGGTCGGCAGTTGCGCGGCATCCAACTTGGCAGCCCAGGGCAGGGCGAGTTCGCGTCCGAACTGCGGCACAGGCGCACCCGTCTTGACGCTAGAGCAGCGCTGCAGCAAATCGCGCAGCACGTCGGCGCGCAGGCTGTAGGCACTCTCCGCGAGTTCACGCGCTTCCTGTAGCGCTTGGCGCACTCCCACCTCGCTGAGCACTTCCAGCAGCGCGCGTTATGGTGTCGAGAATCTGGGCGCGCCGCTACGCTTTTCGAACGGTCCGGCATGAAGCGGATCGATTGATGGCTCGTCGAATAGGCGCTTGCGGTGATATTCCGCCGGGAAGCGTTCAGTGAACCAGTCGGGCAAGCGGGCCGCCGTCCAGCCATAAAGGTGCAGGACCGGCTGCTGTGACAGGCAGTGCCGCACTCCATACCAACCAAGGGCGGACTTGCCGCCAACATGAAGTCCATCGACGGTGCGTTGCAGCAGTACCAGGCTGGGGTGAAGTTCCAGCGTATCGTTGGGGCGGCAGTATACAACCACGCGCCAAGAGGAAAAGCCAACCAGCGCGCACGTAGTGGACGGCTAAGTCGGTAGAGATGCTCTGTGCCGTCAGGTCTTCGGATGTGATGGGTTCCTGGCGCCCATTGCCTGTAGAGGGTGTTTAGCTTGGTTCTTTCAGTCGTAGCCGTGCTACGATATTTCTAGACTTTTCAAAAGAAGTGCCCCGGCTGCTCGTGACGATAGTTGATGATTGATGCGCTGGAGTAGCCGCCCGTCAAACCGAGTCCATCTCCCGCGTCAGCAAATGCGTTCGTTTTTCGACGGTAAAAGTGACGGTAAAGTGTGATGTTTAGAACGACGAAAACAAGTGTTTATGCTGGTCTCCGGCATCCGGAAATAATCGAGTGGGAGTAGCGACCCCGACAGTGCGATAGGGTCGCTACAAAGTAGCGGGGTACCCATCGGCCTACCCCTTGCGGGTGCGGTGCGGCGGAGCCGTCCGGCAACACCCTCCGGGTGCGAGAACCTCTGCGAGGCAAAGTCAGGCAATCCACCATGCGACAAGTCGCATGTGGAATTGACACTGCGGGAGGGGGCGCTGTGGTGTGATACGCCGATCTGTTCAGGTAGGGGATGCGACCGCGGAGTAGATGCGCCCGCGAAAATATTCTGGCCAGGGATACCGGCCGATCTGTTTTTTTCCATATATTTCCAGGCTACACCACGAAACCGTTAGCTATCCCACCCGTATTCGGGCGCGCTACTTTTGAAATAGCCTTATTTCTCCGCGTTATTCAACGCTTTACTTGCCGTTCAAGCTGCTATCTTCGCATCGTCGCAATGAGTCCATTATTGGTGCGATGCGCGTATCAACCAGCATGAAAGGGCAATGTCATGTCAAAACCAGCTGTGGTTAGATTATTCAGCAACGATAGCAAACAACATATAGCAGAGTCGCAGGCTATTCAAGAGGCGCGCGGGCATATTGAGGCTGAGATGCAAGCCGATATTTCCGCCCAGGCGCGTGCCCGTTTAAGTGCACATGCACGCGTGCTGGCGGAATCACGAGCCAATACCGAGATGGAGCTGGCGACACAGTTGGAAGCGAAATGCCGGGAAGAGGCGAGACTTGCCGAAATTGTTCAGGACAATCTCGAAGCGGCAGAAAAGGCGACGGTTGCGGCCCAGGAGAAGTTTAATATTGAGTTGCGAATTCAAGCAGAGATCCAGGCAAAGCTGGATGCCGAACAACGGGCGCAAGCTGAATTGAACCAGCGTTTGCAGCACGAGCAAAACGCGCGCTCCGCCGCTGAAGCCAGGATCAAAGCGGAGCATGAATCGGCAGAGTTGATGGAGAATGAATGGAAAATCAAGCTTGACGCCCAGCTTGAAGCCGAGGCGAAACTGAGATTGGTTCAGAATACGGTCGCCGAACTGGTGACCTGTATCGAACAGGTCGGTGCGGAGCGCTATGCCGCCGAACAATTGCAAATGGGCCATGCAGAAGAAAAGTTGAAACTGGAAACCCAGTTGCGTGACATGGCTGCGCAACGGGCAGAAGCCGACGCTGAATATGCGCGTGTGGTAAAGAACAAGTGCTATACCGAGCAAGCTGAAATGCAGAGAATCAGCGAGCGCAGCGAAGCTGAGCATCTCGCTATACAGGCTGCCGAGAATAGAGCCAGGCTGGAACAAGATTTTGTCAGGATCGCCCAGGAAAAAGAGTCGGCAGAAAATGCGATTGCGCAGACCATAGAAGAAAAGGTTCGCAAAGAGCAAGAGCTCGTCGCAGAAATGAATTCAAGACTCGATGCCGAGCGGGCTGAAATCAAGGCTTTGGATGATCGTACCCGTGCCGAAGCGCTTGCGATGAGAGAAAGTGAAGCGCGGCTGGTCGCCCATCAGGAAACCGAGCTGGCCGCTTTGGCGCGAGCCGCAGCAGATCGTGCAGCCGCAGATTCCGCCATTCAGCGCAGGAATTCTGAGCAACAAGCCAAGGCCGATGCAGAAACTTGCGAGCGTGAAGAGCATCTGGCATATGAGGCGGCCAGGCATCGCACTAACAAGGCGAGAGAGATGGCTCGAGTTGAGGCTGAACGCAAACTCAAGGCCGAACAGGACGCAGCTGCAATATTGTTGTCCCAGGCTGACGCGGACAGAAAAGCTGCGCAACAACAAGAACAAACCAATGTCTTGCTGTCCAAGGCCGAATTGAAAGCCAAGGAGCGTTTGGAGAGCGAGGCCATGGCCAGTCAGGCCGCGGCATTAAAACTGCAAACAGAGCACGATTTGGCTGTGCTGGCGGAACAACGCGCCGCAGTGGAATTGGAGGTCGCACACGAGGTTGAGCTTAAATTGCGGGCTGAATCTAAAGAGTTTTCAATGGCAAGCGAGCGAATTGTTCTGGAGCAACAGGCACAGCGCATGGCCGATCATAAGTTTGAAATTGAAGCGCGCACCATTGCCGAGATTGAAGCACGCATGGATGTTGAATTGCGCGCCATTTATGCTGATAACGAACGTTTGGAACTCGAGGTTCGCGCCAGGGAAATGGCCGATGAAACGGAAAAGCTGAATCAGCAGGCGCTTCAAGTCGCACGGGAAATGGAAAAAGCGGCGGTTCGCGCCCTGAACATTGCCACGGTTCGTGCCGAAGCTGAAAACGAGGCACTCAAGGCAGAGGAGGCAAAAATTCATGCGGAAGCCCTTGCTGCTGTTGCTTTCCGCAAACAGATTGCTCCTGCGGTGCTTGCTCGCGACGAAGCGGCGATGCATGCAGAAAATATGGCAAAGCTGCGCATCGAGGAGGAAAACAAAGCTGCCGAAGCGGAGCTGGAACGCGCTCGTCGCGAAGAACTTGCCATGGTTGCCGCGCGAAAACGCGGCGAAGTTGCGGAACTGGCGAGTTCGTTGGCCGAACAGCGTGAACAACTCGAAATTCTATTGCTGGCGCAACAGCAGCAGTATCTTGATCGCGAGCGTGCAGACATTGCCGGGCAAGCGGAGAAGTTAGCCGTGTTTCAGTATGAAAAAGAGCAGCAGGCCAGGTTGGAGAACGAACGGCGGGCGCCGGTTGAAAATGAAATGTGTATAGAGTCAGAAATACAGGCCAGTGCGGCTCTGGAAGAGCGTGCAGTCGATGCGCATCATCTTGCGGAATTGGAAAAGCCGGAAAAGGATGCCGGGCTTCATGCACAAAACCGACAGCCGCACGCCGATGTGATTGCACCTGGTTTGATGGAGCGTCCGAGCAAGACCAGGCAGATCGGCAGGCTGGGAAAAGCTGCCGGCATAATCACGGCTATGACTATAATAGGATTTTTTCTACCCGAGTTTCCTATGCGGAAATTGGACGGCGTTCAGTCTGCCGTAGTTGGCCAATCTATTCGCGCCGAAATAAAGCAGATCGATAAGAATGCGTTTAGCGCCGAGCAGGGCAGAACAAAATTTGAGGGAGTTGGTCCGGCCACGAATCGGGTGTTTGGCGACCTGAAATTATCCTATCATTTGAAAGAGTAGTATTGTTGGGCACTGCATGGTTGCAGGCAACGCTCTCCAGACGATTCCAAAGAAAAATGATTCCAAATACTTCGCCATTCTCCGAATGGCGGGAGGCCGGCATCTAAAAAAACTCCGCGGAGCGGACAAGAGCAGATTTAGATTCTTTGAGGATACTTTAGATAATGACGGTAGTCGCAGTGTTTAATCAAAAGGGTGGGGTAGGGAAAACCACTACCTGTCTGAATGTGACGGCTGCACTGGACATTCTGCAGCGATTCCCTATTGCACTGGATTTGGATCCTCAAGCGCACCTGACCCTGTCCAGCGGCATCAAGTCTGTTCCACCGGATAGTGGCATGGCCGCATATTTTAAACATAAAACGCCGCTTGACAGTTTGTTGCGTGAAACGCCGCGTGGCTGGCAGATCATTCCCGCCTCGTTAGAACTGGCCAAGATAGATGCTCTATTTGGCAGCGATGCGAAGGCTGCAACCTTGCTCAAACTTGGCTTGAGGGAGGAATTGGCGCTTGCGGGCTCACCCATCCTGATCGACTGTTGTCCGATGCTGGGTGTATTGACGTTGAATGCCTTGCTGGCCTGTGATCGGGTGCTGATTCCTGTTTCCGCAGATTTCCTTTCGCTGCAAGGTGTGTATCGTTTGGATAGCGCTCTCAACGTGTTGGAAAAAAAATTGCAGCGCAGTTTAGAGCGGAGGATTGTAATCACGCGTTTTGATTCGCGACGCAAGCTTTCATACGACATTTACGATAAGCTCACGGAACGCTACGGAGCTCTGGTCTGCAATACGCGTATCGGCGAGAACGTCGCGCTGGCGACCAGCCCGATGCACAACCTCGACGTGTTTAAATATGCGCCTCATAGTCCTGGGGCAACCGACTATATGGCGTTGACCAACGAATTGTTGGACTGCGGTTTTTTCACGGATAGTCAGTTAATGACGGATTTACCTGTGCCAACCACTACATATGCCAAATGAGCAGAGTGGAGTGGTGCAAGTCATCCACCAGCACTGTTTCATGAGGTGATTGGTCAGGGACGGCAAAAGTGCTGCTGATGAACAGTGTTCCGGGCTTCATTTCGGTGCGTGCTTTGAGCCAGAGTTTCTCCATTGGCGCCGGCGAGAGATAGGCAAACACCACGTCGTATTGCGATAAATCAAAGTCCCACAAATTGCCCCAATATACGCGGCTGTTGCGGTGGCCGCTTAACTGTATGCGCAGCCAGCTCCAGAGAAATGGCAAGGGCGCTGATTCCACGCCGAAGTATGATCCATCCGGGCGTGCTTTGGCGAGATGAGTCAACACCCCTCCCAAACCGGATCCCAAATCCAGAAAGGCGAAACCGGAATCGGCATTTTCGGCTGGCAGCAAGCGCTCCATCGCATGCCTTACCTGGTTACTGGAAAGATACAGCGGGACCTGGGTGCGAAAAGTACTCCAATATACAAGCAGCAATAGCAAAAATGCGACAAGGAAGAGATTGGGCGGCAATTCTATTGCAAGCATCAGCACCAAGGTTGGCGCAAACAGCAGTTGTATCAACCACCACCATTTGGCGAGACCGGAAAAATAACTGAACATGGCGGCGAGAAGTCCGCATAGCCAGGCAAGTAACAATGGCGGGGCTTGGAGACCTGCAACGCCAACCGTCAACCGTATGAGTAAAAATGCTGTGCATTGCAGCAAAAGCGCGGTAACGGAAGGAGGGAGTTTTTTGAACATATGCCGCATCAGGGAACCGGATTTCACCCGTTTGAGTGGATGCACGATGATATCGAAATCGAATAGATCGTTTGAAATATAAGCTAGTAACTTTTCAACCGATTGTTAATAAAGGAATAAATATTTGGTTCTTCATCAATTGCACTGTGAATTTTTCTTCAATGTTGGAGAATCCGGTTTTTCAATCACACCGATACCATCATGAAAGACACCGCCCTTTACGAACACCTTCTTGGACTGAAAACGCC
>Ga0315268_10000831_pt1 | contig 36150 bp, 42 predicted proteins | sample C1_top_MG_FD_204535 | JGI IMG/M metagenome (GOLD analysis project Ga0315268, IMG submission 204535) | Sediment microbial communities from Yellowstone Lake, YNP, Wyoming, USA - C1_top | ecosystem: Environmental > Aquatic > Freshwater > Lake > Sediment | place: USA: Wyoming | collected 2017-08-01
GTTGCCACAGAAGAAAAGGACGTGACTACTGCCTTCATTTTCAAACAGATTCTGGAACAAGAAGAGGAACACCACGACACCTTCACGACACTGATGGAAGACCTGAAATAAACAAGAAAGCCATCACTAACTCCTTTTTTATTTTATTTTGCTTAGACCGTGGCAAACACTTTTAAACGCAAAAATCAAGATTCAGCATGGGAATGAATCATGGGGTTACTGCCAGAAGAACATAAGCAGCACGTTAGAGAAGAATTGAGCCAGAGGCTAGTTAATAAGGTCAAACTCGTCGTGTTTACTCAGGAAACCGAATGCCCATTCTGCAAAGAAACTCGGGAACTGATTCAAGAAGTGGGCGAACTCTCAGACAAAATTGAAGTTACAGTGTACGATTTCGTTAAGGACAAGGATCAAGCGACGCTTTACAAAATTGACAAGGTTCCTGCGTTGGTGATTTTGGGCGAAAAGGATTATGGAATTCGTTATTATGGGTTGCCTTTTGGCTACGAGTTTCAGACATTGTTCGAAGCTATAGTTGCTGTGTCGAATAGAGAGTCTGGGCTTTCAGAGACGACCAAGGCTCTCCTAAAAACTGTCGATAAACCTGTGCACATCCAAGTCTTGGTCACTTTGACGTGTCCCTACTGCCCAATAATTGCCAGCATGGCTCACAAGTTCGCCATGGAAAACGACTTGATAACTGCTGATGTCATCGACGTGAATGAATTCCTCCAGATAGGCATAAAGTACAATGTAATGGGCGTTCCGAAAACTGTCATAAACGAGAAAGTAGAATTCCTCAGCGTGGTGCCAGAAGAAGTTTTTGTCGGACACATTCTAGAAGCATTAAAAGTTTAGGGCTTTAGTCGCCTAGGCACAAAAACCGCGGCTGCAATAACCGTTGTCCACAAGCCATTCTTATCCACAGTTGCCGACTGCGTAATGTTCGTGGTTTTGATGATTAAGCCACTGGATTTAAACTGCTGCTTTCTCTCATCCCACGCAGTTTCAGCGTCGAATTCCATACCCATGGTCGATGCCAGCATGGTAGCAGCCAGGTCTTCCGCGTAATCGCCTGCAACTTCTTCTGTTTGCCCAAACGAATGATGCTCCGAAAGATACCCATACGAGTTTCTCTCCGTAGGAATAGCCACACCTATAGACGAAGCAATCAGGCGATGCGGCTCGTTTGAACTGTTTCTCGCGAGGACTATAAAAGTGATTTCGCCTGCCCTTAGCCTTTGCAGTCCCCTTTCTCTATGGATAAGTTTGCAGCCTGGAGGAATAATGCTGGAAACACTGACTATGTTGCATTTTTGGATGCCAGCGTCTCTCAAAGCCAGTTCAAAACTTTGTAACTGTTCCTTGTGCTTGCCAACGCCTTTCGTCAGGAAGAAATTTTTGGGAATCATTTTGCTTGTCTTTTTACATCAACACATTCGCTTATTAGATTTTCTATTCGCTTTTTTTCAGTTTAGCCAGTATGTTTGTTTTCGCGATTTCGTAAGCAATTTTATAGTCAAAAATTCCCTTCGGCGCATCCACAGCCCGTTTGAAAAGTTCAGCCTCAACCACGTTTTTGAAAGTGCCAATAGCCAAAGCACCAATTCCGAAAATACCAGGCAGGACTTCTACGCCCTCTTTAGTCGATTTTAATCCTTCCACACCAAGCGGAGGGACAGCGTTTATGTCCGCAACCACTTTGCACCGTTTTCCGTATTCCTGCAACACGGTAAGAGGCAACAACTGAATCCCAGCCGCGCCAGCAGAGAGAATTATATCCGCATTCTTTATCGCCTCACCAGTTAAGGCAGGCGCAGATGCTTCCATTCCAACCGCGCGCTTATCTTTTATTTCTTCATTAATCTTATCCGCCACTGCAACCGCCCTGTCCAAGCTACGCGAAGTCACAATAACATTGGCTTTCTCCATAGCATACAGACGTGATGCAACCATTCCTACAGGACCTGTTCCAGCCAAAATAGTAATAGTCTTGCCAGCGAAATCGCCGAACCCTTTCTCCAAAGACAAACCAAGCGTTTTCGCGACAGCACCAGAAGCCGTAGTGTAAGCGCCGCGGGGATCAACAATTACTGAAAGCTCGAAGGGAGGAAACATTGTTTTCTGGGCAATCTCTAGTATCTGCATGGCTTTTTCCACATCGTACCCGCCGATGAAGATTTTTGTCTGCTTGGCACCATCTGGACCACGCGGAAACATGGCATCTTGTATTAGCCGTTTAGAATCTTCAGGCATGACACTGCTGAAATGGAAGATTTCAGCTTCGGGAAACAGGTCAACCGCGGTCAACATGTCAAACGGACTCACATACTTATCAGTGTCAAGGAAAATAATCACAACCTTTCTTCTAACATCGCTCAAACTCGTTCACCAGTGAAATCACATAACAACCTCAACGTTTAAAACTTACCACACATGCGCGCTAAGCTAGTAAGCCCCAAGTGAACCAAAGGTTCTCTGGTCATATTTAGATTTCACTCGCGGAGGAGGTTTATATTCCGTTGCCTCCAGTGACTTATTTGAGGACTAAAGTATGAAAGCGAATAAATCTGAAAAAAATGGACGAATTAGGTCCTCTTTCTAAAGAGAGTTGGGTTAGGGGTAAAGTATATCTGACCAACCAAGAAAAGGTTTTTCAGATTTTTTCTTCCTTCAATTTGATGGAGAGTTCCCTTGCATAGTCTTTTGCCCGCTGGATTTCGCCTTTTTTCAGCGGTCCCTTTTGCCCCTCCACAGCAGCTTTCAGAACTGGCAGCAGCTGGTTCATCCTCTTGTCTTTGAGCTTATCAGCAATCTTTTCAGCTGCACTACCTTCTTTCTTCTCAATGTTTTCAAGATTTTCAGTATCAAATGCTGTGAAAGGCTTGTTCATCCATTCCTCACTTTTCACCTTGCCCAGAAAACCTCTGATTGCGAAGCTCATTGTGCCAAATCGGGTTGGAGAACCTAGAACAAGGAAATTGTAGTCCTTTGCGCTTAACTTCTTTACGTTTTTCACGTCGAAGAGATCAACTTCTATTTCAGACTCTTTCAGTGTCTCTGCAATGGTTTCTGCGATTTTTTTAGTGTTTCCGTAGGAGGTGTCATAAACGACTATGCCCTTCATTTTCAAATCCTCCGCTTGAAAAATTGCCGTTTTCTTCCCTTTATAGCTTTTCTCTAGATTTGTCGAAAGCTAATACCTAGACTATAAGCTTACTAGTTTTCTTAGCTGATTGTGTAAGGGTGCAATATAGGAGTGTGTTGTGAAGTTTTATCCAACCAACGAAAGACGAAGCCAAAACTTAGCAACAGAATGGGTAAACCATCGCAAGTCATATATTCTAATGGATCAAATTGGAATCGGTGAGCTAACTGAAATCCATGAAGAAGCACAAAGGCTTCTTCGGTGGAATGGTTCAATGTTATGAGACTTAAAAGGAAGAGGAATTCATGATAGGGGAAACTAGGTCAGAAAATGGTTCCGAGGGCTGGAAGAAATTCCTGCGAAAGCATTGGAACATGGTTGCTTTATTTGTAGTGGCAGTTATTTTGGCATCGGTCGGTGCAGTCTATGTCTTTTTGTGGTTCGTTGGCGATGCTCAATCAACAGGTATGGTGCCAGCGACTTTGGGTCTATGGACAATGGGGAATCTAGTGACCTTCATTTTATATGCGATTTTCTGGGAACTTCTCTTAATCGGAGTTCCTGTAGCTTTAGCGGCAGTGGCAGGTTGGCTATGGTGGAGAAGATTACCTAGTGACGAAAAGAAGGAATATCATTTCTTTGGCAAGCGTTCGCGCACGACAAGCGGCGGAGGAGGAATATCGCTATTGTTTTTTGTTGCGTTCTGCATCAAGGTTTTCATTGATGGAAACTGGAATGTTGCTTTTGCTACTTGGACTTTGGACTATGTCGTGTATTCTATGCTTTGGATACTAATCTGGATTCTAGTCATCTTCGGGATTCCTATAGCTATAGGAGTCATCTGGTGGATAAACCATGAGACGAAAAAGAAGCCCTAGAATCCCTGAGCTTCCAAGAGCTTTGTACGCCCGCTTCGCTCGCTACCTGTCTTTTCAACCTTGACTTCTTCCAGCCATTCAGAAACAGACTTGAAGGCAAACAGCCAAGCGTTCTTTTCTTTTCGGCTCTTATTTGAAACTGATAAACATTCGGCATAATCATATTTGGAGCATATTTGGATCCTAATAGTATCATATAGTGAACCGGGGCCTAGACGTGCGCACACATCACTACAGAAAACTAAAGCTAAAGGCTAAATGAAAGAAGGGCGTTTTCAATGCCACATAAAGGTGGAGGAGGAAAGCGGCGTTTATTCTTTTCCGGCTGTTTTCAAAGCGGGCATTAGCTGCTTCGAAACGGCACCGTTCATCAATACCTTGTTCACCGTCATGGTGGAAAGCTTCTGACAGATGTGATTAAGGCTGCTCTCCGTGAAGCTTAGTAGCTTCTCACCATCCGCCGTGAGGCTGTACACTTTACGCGGCCTATCATTCTCCAAATCCCATTGGCTCTTAATGTAACCCTTACCCTCCAACGCGTTTAACAGCGGATACACCGTGCTCGGACCAAAGTAAACACCGAAATTCCGCCTGATACTCGCTATTATCTGGTACCCATGCATCGAAGAAACACGCAGATAATTCAGTATCACCAAGTCTAGCAAGCCCTTCATCAACTTCGCCTCAACATCCCTCAAACCGTTAACCATGTTCATGACCACCTTTCTGTATACCTGTTCTACACACCTACCACGTGTCTTTCCAGAGACACATTTCACAAGACTTACTATACCCCAAGCGCTGATATAAACGTTCATGCGACCACAAAACATAAAAAAACATACCCAAACATACCAAAACAAATAAGCCCCAACATCCAAAACCCATTCTGGTCAGTGCAAAACAGTGTCCGAAACCTTCAAAACACAAATTGTACAACGCATAGGCAGAAACCTAACAGACATAATGATACTCCGATTAATCAGCATCCAACCAACATGGGGTTATAAGATAATCAAAACCATGGAAATCACCTACCAAATCAAACTCGGCCATGGCATACTATACCCGCTTCTAAACACGCTCGAAAAAGGCGGCTACATCGAAAGCAAACAAGAAAAATACAAAGGACGCGTACGCAAAACCTATCAAATCACACAAAAAGGAAACCAACTCATAAAAACTTACTGCGAAGTCCTAAAACAACAAATAACTATGGAAGACATCAAAGGAACACCAGAAAAATGAATAAACAAGATCCAAACACACAGCTGCAAAAACTCTTCCGACAAAAAGGGATCAAAGCACTGGAAGCCGCAAAGCAAACCATTCTAAAAGAGAAAATAGAAGCCAACGAAGTAAAAGAAGCCTTACACTATTTTATGACAGAATGCTGGCACGACGTAGCAAGGCCAGGCGTACTGGCACTAGTAAGCGAATCCCTAGGAGGAAGACCAGAAGACACAACCAATATAGCCATACCGTTAATTCTAATCGGCGGCGCCACTGACATTCACGACGACATAATTGACGAATCAAAAACAAAATACAATAAACCAACAGTTTACGGAAAATTCGGAAAGAACATAGCCATACTCGCAGGCGACGCCCTCTTCTTCAAAGGTCTAACTATGCTAAACCGCACCTGTGCAGACCATCCGGAAATCAACAACATCGTCAAAAATACTTTCTTCGAACTAGGTGACGCAGAAGCATTAGAGCTTCAACTAAGAAAAAAATCATCCACCACCCCAGAACGATACCTAAGCATAATTAGGAAAAAAGCCGCAGATGTCGAAGCACACACCAAAACTGCCGCCATTATAGGTGGCGCGTCAAAAAAAGAAATCAAAGTCCTAGGAAACTATGGCAGAATTCTGGGAATGCTAATAATACTGAAAGATGACTACATTGACAGCCTGGAGCATGAAGAACTGAAACACAGAATCCAAAACGAACACTTTTCAATGCCAATGCTTTACGCGTTAACAGAGCCAAAAACTAATACAGCAATCACAAAGATTTTGCGAAAACGTAACATTACGAAAAAAGACACTCAAACGCTCAAAACACTTATTCGGAAGTCAAAGGGCTACCAAAAAACCGCACAACTTATGGATACCCTAATAAGAACAGCAGAAAAACAAATAACCGCAATCGCTAATAAAACATATCTACAACTAATGCTTGAAGCAACAAGAGTCTAAAAAATAAAAATGGAAAGTTTAGGACGGACACCAAAGCCATCTGGTGGGAGATTTAGGCTTCTTATTTTTCTTTACCAAGTCTCATTCCCCTGTATAATTGTTCTACACGAATGCAGTTAATAAGTTTTGTTGTTCGACGCGAATACACAATCAATAAGTCTTTTATTGAAATACGTCAAATAAACGGTTCTTAGCGGTGACAGCCCAAATGCCTAAAAACAATCTTTTCGTGAGATTAGGCATCTCGAAGAAACCATTCTTTATCATTTTCGTTTTGCTAATTGATACTTTTATTTGGTTTTTCATAAACTTGGTAATAATCAGCAAGACGCTAGAAACGAATGAAAACAGCCTTCTTGCGTGGTCTATTTATTTAATCGCAATCGTTGGATCCAGCTTATTAAGTGCACATGCTTCAACATGGCGAAAAAGGTTTGATTTCATCTACATTTGGCTTTTTCTTGGTATAGTATCCAGTTTTCTACTTTCTTTTTTGACACCTAATATTCCTCTAGAATTTTTGTTAAGCATTATATTCTTTTCAGGTGTTGCCTTTGGTTTGGGCATGCCTGCGACCTTGGCTTACTTCGCCGAATACACTGCTTTCGAAAACAGAGGACGTATCAGCGGAATAATATTTTTGGCAACCAATCTAGGCATAATTCTTTTCGCATTACTTTTAGGACCCAATCTTACTATTGATTCCATAGTTGCCGTTCTTTGGAGAGGCGCCGGCCTAATCATAATTGTTCTGTTGAGACCAACGGAAGAAGTAGGTGAACTAAGAAAAACCATCTCTTTCAGAAGTATTCTTTCAAACAGAGCTTTTATTCTCTTCCTTATACCTTGGTTTATGTTCTGTCTCATCGACCGATTTCACCAACAAATCTTTCTCAATGATAATCCAAATCTGGTCACATTATCACGTTTAGCGGAACCCGTTGTTGGCACAATCTCAGCTTTGGTTGGTGGTATACTTTCAGATTGGATTGGCCGAAAGAAGGTGATTGTATTCGGGTTTGTTGCGTTGGGTTTGGCTTATGCCGTGTTAGGGTTTGCTTCTGGTGTAGCATTCTTTCAGTATTTTTACATTATAGTGGACGCTGTTGCTTGGGGCATTTTCTTAGTGTCCTTCCTTTTAGTGCTATGGGGTGATTTGTCATCAACTATCGGAGGAGAGGAAAAATACTACGCCGTAGGAAGCGTTCCTTTTTTCATAGCTTACCTTATGCAATACCTGGTAAAACCTTACATCAAGAATGTTCCAGCAGAGGTCTCATTTTCCTTCGCAAGCTTATTCTTGTTCATCGCTGTTTTGCCTCTTATTTTCGCTCCCGAAACATTGCCTGAAAAGAAAATCCAAGAAAGACAACTGAAAAAGTATGTTGAAGAAGCCAAGAAAGCCGTTGCTAAAGGAGAACACGCCTAGATCTTTTCTATTCTTCCTGCAATTTCCTCTACAATTTTGGCAAAAGGATGATCTGGTTTTTCTTTGACGAACATTATTGTTCCGCCTGCCCTCAGAACATCGCAGAAGCATGGAATTACTTCTAACACTGGAAGAGTATGAAGGCTTTCATAATGTTTGGCGATTTCGTTCTTTTCTTTTTCAAACGATGTTGTTCCAATAAGTGTTTTGTTCAGCAGAAGCAGTGCCTTCTTGTCGAAGAGGTCATAAAGTTCTTGGATCATTCGTTTTGTGCCCTGTGTGTCTGATGTGTCTTGTGTGGTCACTACCAGAACAATATCAGCGCTTACGATGGCGTTTATTGATGAATACTGCAATCCTGGGCTAGTGTCGAATATTATGTAGTCGAGTTCCATGTCGTTTAGAAGCGAATTCTTGAGAGCCAAAAGTCTTCCTAATGCTCTCATTTCCCATTTTCGGTCTTTCGCGCCCATATCGCGTATGGCTTCGGTATGCGGGTTGGCGAGACCAACGAGAAATTGACCGCCGTTTTTGAAGTCGTATTTTTCTGTCAAGTCGATCAGGGTTCTTTTGATTTCGCAGACGTTGTTTAGATAGTCGTTGAGCCAATATTCTGAGTCGTTGGTTTTTAATGCGGCATACAAGCTTGGTGCCCTGAAGTCAAGGTCGAGGAGGGCTACTTTTTTTCCATGAGCTACGAGGGTCGTAGCTAGGTTTATGGACATGAGTGTTTTTCCGGTGCCGCCTTTGTAGGAGTGTACGGCTATTATTTTGCCCATTTTTGGTTCACCTTTCTATTTTTCTACGTAGAAGTATGTTTTGCGTCCGCGTCTTTCCTTTTTCAGGTATCCCATGAGTACGAGTTGGTTTAGGTATCCGCTTTCTACGGCTCTTGCGCGTTTAGTGTTTTCTGCGACTTCATCGGCTGTTGCTTCGCCGAGTTTGCAGAGGGTTATGGCCGTTTTTCTGAGGTGATCGGGTAAGGACAATAAGGTCATTACATCGAGTGCTTCTGGTAATCCTGGGAGTAGGTTTTCTGGTTTTTGCTCGTTCTTTTGTAATTCTATGAAGACTTCCATTTTTTCGTTTAGTTTGTCGAGGCATTCTTTTATTTTTTCGAGTAATCGTGTTTGGCTTTTTTCTGTGACTATTGCCACTGTGGACACCTTTTTGTGTTGTGCGTGTCTACAGAAAGGTTGAGTAGAGCGTGATTATTAAGTCTTACGATACCTTTCTACAGATTCTTAAAACATATTACGTGCTGTTGAGGGGGGAAGAAAATTGTGGAAAAGAGGGTTTTTTATAGTATTGCTGGGATTTTGCGGTCTTCTTCGATTAAGGGCAGCACTGTTTTGAGTTCTCTGAAGTGTTTGAGTACTGTGATGCCGCGTTGTGTTACGGCGTATACTGTGCGTTTTTTGCCCATCATGCGTTCTTCTACGAGGTTTTGTTGGATTAAAAAGTCTAAATACTGCTTGAGCACGCTGCAGTTGACGTTGGCTTTGTACATTATGTGGGTGAGTTTCAATGGCCCACGGTGGCTTAAGACTTTCAGTATATCAATGTACATTTCCAGTTTGCTTCTTCGCATTTTTTAACCTCTGCCTCCTTTTCTTTTGCGGTTTGAGTATAAATATTTTGTGGATTACTGGTACGCTTTTTTGCGTTTTTAGCCCCGTTTTTGGCTTGTTTTTTGCTGAAAGGCATGGATTACGCTTATTCTGTTTTCGAAAGCGGTTATTAGATCATCAGCAAGGATTCTTTGGAAGGGTTTTCGTAGGTTTTTCATTTCTGTCTTGAATGCAGTCATGATTTTTTGTTGGAGTTTCTTCCTTTGCTGTGGGGCTAGTGTTTGTGGTTTCATTTTTTTCCTTCTCCATTAGGGCGTTGTTTTATCGTGTTGATGGTGTGGTTAGGTTGTGGGTATTTAACTAACTTATGAAGTGTTAATCTGTATTCTGAATCAGTGATTTCTAGTGCCTGTGTGAGTGTGCGTGCACGCGTTCTCTAGTATAGGTGTGTTTTCTGCATAGAAGAATGTACGTTTGGCTCTCTTTGTGTGTATCTGCTCTGCGCGGGTCTAGACCCGGTTCACTATATGATACTATTAGGATCCAAATATGCTCCAAATATGAACAGAGAACCACGGGTTCACTTTTTGTGGGAATTTTTAAATGTTATTCTGATGTAATGTAATTAGCGTTTGACGGAGGGGACACCCGTGTTGGATTATCTTAACGTAAAGATAAAGATAGCCAAGAAAGCATTGAAGCGTCTTGGTTACGTTGCAGCCGATGTTTCAGGGCGGGAATTCTACGATTATATGACTGGTGAGATTTTCTCTGATGACCCTACGACCTTGCGTGACGTCCTCGGCAACGAATTTATCATGATTCATGAACTTGTCGAAATAAGCGAGTTAAAGAAAATGGGTGCTCGCATAAACAAGCGGGTGATTGTGGACTCGTCGAAAACCATGATTTACACGGCGCATTTTGCGGCGATGGAGACTGAACTGAATTATGCCCTTCTTAGAGGAGATACTTTTTGGGCTAAATTCAGGTTGAACCAACATGAGACGAGCGTTCTCGACGACGACCCGAACCTGCCAGAAGAAATGCGTCCCAGAGCAGAGGGGATATGGAAGAAATACCGAAAGTTAATCGAAACCTACTCTAACGCGCCGTTTGAAAAATGAAGGGAAGATGGAGAGGCTGCCTATTTAGCGTCCTTTCCATGCGGGTTTTCGTTTTTCTGTGAAGGCTTTTACGCCTTCTTGGACGTCTTCTGTGGAGCCGCATACGCCGAAGCCTTCGCGTTCTAGTGCTAGCGCAGTTTCTAGGTCGGTTTCGAGTCCGTTATCTATGACTGTTTTTGCGACTTTCAATGCAACCGGTGCCTTGCCTGCGAGTTCTTGTGCGAATTGTCTCGCTGCGGTTATCAGTTGTTCTTGGGGCACGACCATGTTAACCAAGCCTATTTGTTCGGCGGCTTTGGCGTCGATTATCTTGCCTGTGTACACGAGTTCTTTCGCTTTCGCCTTGCCCACCAATCGTGTTAGGCGTTGTGTTCCACCCCAGCCTGGAATCAAGCCGATGTTGATTTCTGTTTGTCCGAAGCGGGCTTTGTCTGAGGCTATGCGGAAGTCACAAGCCATGGAGAGTTCGCATCCACCTCCCAATGCAAAGCCGTTTATGGCGGCTATTACGGGTTTTTCGAGTTTTTCTATGGCTTTGCAGATGCGGTAGCCGTTCCACGAGATTTCTTTGGCTTTAAGCGATGTCATGCCTGCCATGGCTTTGATGTCTGCGCCCGCAGAGAAGGCTTTCTCGCCCGCGCCCGTTATTATGACGACACGTATGGTTTCGTCTTTTGCGGAGTCTTCTATGCACTGGATTACTTCGTTTATGAGCTCTACGCTGAACGCGTTCAAAGCCTCTGGACGATTAAGCGTTATCGTTGCTATTCCTTCGCTTTTTTCATAAAGCACATTTTTCAATTCCATGCTTTTTCACCTTGCCTTTATTTTTGTGTCCAGTCGTAAAAGCCCTTTCCTGTCTTTCTGCCTAAAAGCTTAGCCCGCACCATTTGTTTTAGTCCTGTGGTAGCGTGGAATTTAGGATCGACTTCTCGGGTGAGTACGTCACCTATCGCGAGTGTGGTGTCGGCGCCGATGTAGTCTAAGAGTTTTAGTGGTCCCATTGGCCAGTTCAAGCCCAGCATGATAGCTTTGTCGATGTCGTCTCTGTCAGCGATGCCTTCGTAGTATAATGCTACAGCTTCGTTTAAGGCGGGGAATAGTATGCGGTTTACTATGAAGCCTGGAACATCTTTTTTGACGAGCACGGTTTCTTTGCCCATCTTGTGCGCTACTTCGAGTACGGTGTTTATGGTTTCGTCTGAGCTTTGTGTGGCTCTTATGACTTCAACGAGTTTCATCAGCTGCGGTGGGTTGAAGAAGTGCATGCCGCAGACTTGGGTTGGGCGTTTTGTTGCGGAGGCGAGTTCTGTTATGCTAATCGAAGACGTGTTTGACGCTATTATTGCGTGTGCTGGTGCGTGTTGGTCTACGTTGGTGAAGACTTGTTTCTTTAAGTCTGGAATTTCAGGTGTGACTTCGATAATTAAATCCGTATTTTTCACTGCTTCCTTCAAATCCAGTGTAGGGTGGATGCGGTTCATTATTTCGTTTACTTGGGCTTCGGTGAGTGTTCCTTTGGTTTTGAATTTGTCTAGGCTTCCTTTTATCATGCCTAAGCCGTTGTCGAGGAATCTTTGTTCGATATCATATAGGTTTACTTCGTATTGACCGACTTGAACAGCGACTTGACAGATACCGTGACCCATCAAGCCCGCGCCCAAAACGGCGACTCTCTTAACTTCCATTCAATCTCTCTCCTTGCGAAACAGAATACACTAAAAGAGAACTATGCATTAATTAGCATTTCTTAGCAGATTAGGTTTTGTATCTTGTTTTTTCGGAGAAAAAGTCGATTACTCTACATTTTGTCAGAAAACTTGCATAGTGTTTTGCTTTGGCTGGGATGACGTATTCGTCGCCTTTTTTGATTATTTGTGTTTTGCCGTCGATGGTTAGCTGCATCTTTCCTTTTAGCATGATGCCCCACTGGGGGTAAGGGTGACTGTGCTCGGGCACTTGTGTATGAGGCTCCATCTCGAAGAAAACCAACTGATGCGCTTCGCCCTGAAGCACCCATGCTTTAATACCTTTAAACTGAATGATAGCTTCTGGCAGGTCTGTTATGACTTTAGGGTATTCGTGTGGATTTTTAACCTTCTGCGTCAACAAGTGTTCCACCCGCAGAAACACAAGCAAAGAAGAAGTATTAACATTTGTGCCATTGATGCATTCTCATACAGCTGTTTGATTCTTTGAGTCATGCCCGAACATTTGCCGTCATCGCGTCTTTTGAAGAGAAGTTAGCGATTCATTCTCCCGACATATTTCGGTTTTCGATATATTCGGTTTTTCCAAATAATTCTCTTATATCGTAATATGGCATATACTACGATGTGAACCAAACATGAAAACCCCTAAAAATCCTGCCGAAGCCAAACTGGCAATGCTTGCATGGAGAGTCAAACTACTGAAAACATCCGCAGAAGTTACGCGAACACCAGCAACAACGTTAAAAAGTCTCTTGCTGGAAGCAGTAAAGAATCAGGGACCGAGGTATGTTAACAAACTCGAGAGAAAATTGACCTCACTAGACTCTGCTGTTGGGAATTCTGAACCGCTGGTTAAGAAGGATCAAGGTCCTCTGTCTCATAGAGTTTATTAAGACTGAAATCACTGCTTAACCGGCTTCGGAAGGTAAATACCCGTAGGATCAATGGCTCTCAGCAGTTTTAGTTCCTCATAAGTTGGGTGTTCTGTTTCCGGCACTGGCGGTTTGACGATTAGGTCACAACCCGTGTTTTCAACAACCTGCTCAGTCGTCATGCCCGGATGCACTGTTAAGAGCTTAAGCCGTTTAGTCTCCTCGTCAAAGCCTAACTGACAAAAATCCGTCACAATAAGCACAGGACCACCACCCTTCAAGCCCGCCTTCTTCCGAGCACCTGGACCATCCAAATAGCCAGGGCTGGTGAGGTAATCTAGTTTCTTGATGAACTTGCGTTTCTCATGCTTCATAATCACCACAATACGCTTAGCTGAAGACACAATGTCATTCCCGCCCCCGCTGCCAGGCAACCGCACTTTGGGATGCTCAAAATCGCCTATGTAAGTAGTGTTCAGGTTACCGTACTCGTCAATCTGCGCTGCGCCCACAAAACCCACATCACAATGCCCACCCTGCAATAATAAGCCCAACGTCTCGATTAAGCCCACAGCCGCAGAAGCCCGATAAGCCAAACGACTATCCGCAATGGAAAGCGCAATGTCCTTAGCGTTAGAGTCGATAAAGCCCGCCTCATAAACGATTTTGGCGTTTTTAGCGTGCGTACGCTTAGCCAGTAAAGAAGCCACCATCGGCAGACCAGTGCCCACGAACACGACTTCACCGTCGTTAATCGCCCTAGAACCGCATGCAGCCATCAACTCCAAAGTAGAGTATTCGCCTTGTTTCGCATGTTCCATAGCTTCACTCATCGCCTTTCACCATCCTAGTATCCGAATGGCTTTTTCGCCTTTAATTTGAGCAGTCGTTCTATGCCCACCTTCTGCAGAAACTCCATGTGACTATCCACACTCAGGATATACTCGTTGAGGTATTTTTCCCAGCCCTCCTCGGTCTGGCACATGGCATAATACATCCGCACATGCTCCATATCGTAATCGTAATAGTTGTACACCATCATCGGATACGAACCCCACGGGCATTCCACCACATGCGACACGTAAATGTTAGGAATCACCGTCTGATCGGGCTGAGCCCTAATCACAGACGAGTCCACAATCTCCTCAGCAAGCACAATCGTCTTCTTTCCAGCCCGTGCGCCTTCTATATCCTCGCCTCGTGTGCCATCAATCTGCGCGTTCCCCTCTTTATCCACACGACACGCATGCACAATACTAAAGTCTGGATTCACCGAAGGCACCAGCACCACCTTCTCACCCGTAAAAGGACAGTCAATCACTTTCGCCTTGTCCTTACGAAACCTATGCTTACTCAGCATGTCTGTGCCCAACATACTCTTAAGCGGCATAAACGGTACACCCAAAGCGCCACCCAAGAAACGCATAGCCATAGCCAAATTCGAATAATCCTCAATCTGAATGCTGCCATCACGCACGCGCCGCTGAATGTTAGGCGCCAGTCCGATGCCTTCGATGGCATAGAAAGCAATCTCTAATCGCGAAACCGTGCGTGCGCCAGACAAAATGTCAAGATCCAGTTCCGAGCCACATGTGTAAATCGTCAAATCATGCTTCTTCTGACGCACAAGCTCGTGCGCAAAAGCCATAGGCGGACGCTGAAAACCAAAACCACCCCAAAACAGGTGCGCGCCGTCATGCACAAGCTTAACTGCTTCCTTCAGCGTAATGCGCTTATCCTCTACTTTGGCTTCAACCATAGTTTTTCTCTCTCCTTCATTGCCATTTTTTCTAATGTTAGGTCATGAAAATAAAAGTTTAGAAAAGATATTCCCTGTTGAGCCATTCTGGGAACCATTTGTAATAGTCCAACGGCTTTGCCTGCTTCAACCCAATGTGCGAGGCTCGTGCCATCAGTATCGCGCCGCGTTTGTCCCTGAATAGTTTCGCCATGTCTTTTGCTTCTAAGGCGGTTAGTAGCTTGTCTAAATTCGCGTCTGAAACTGCATTAAGTCGCTGTTTGATTTCTTCGCGCGTCATGTACAAGCCTGGGTTTACACGGTAGTTTTCCGCCAACACTTCAAGTACACCCTTCTCAGAGGCCTCCATCTTCGGCAATGATTCAGTCGTTGAGATGGGCACGCCGAGTTTTTCATGAACCTTTCTCACAGGCATTTTCAAATCCTCAGCCATGGCACGCAGTTCACCTCGGTAAATGATCATACGCATCACTTCGCTCGTGCCAGCACCGATCTGGTTGACTTTGGAGTCGCGCATGAAACTCTCCACGGGATAGAATTGTGTCCACCCGTCGCCGCCCATGACTTGTATTGCAGTGCTCATTATCTGCCCATAAGTCTCCGACGTGTAAAGCTTCGCGGTGGCGGCTTCAGCCATGGCTTCGGCTTTCATATCGAGCAGATTAGCCGCATAATAAACCAAGAGCCTCGCGGTTTTCAATCCAGCAAACATGTCCGCCATGTGGAACTGGTTAACCTGAAACTCAGCAGTCGGCTGCCCAAACTGGATGCGTCTCTGTGCATAGCTCACAGCGTAACGAATCGCCTCACGCATGGGACCAAGCATTCCAGAAGTGAACAACACACGTTCAAAGTTTAATCCGTCAACAAGAATTTTCCAGCCCATGCCCTCGCCCGCAATAATATTTTCCGATGGCACGTGGACTTCGTCCAAGTCTAAGAAGCCGTTTGGTAAGCCTGGCCAGCCCTGCAACTCGTTTATTCGCTCTATTGAGAAGCCTGGTGTGCCTTTTTTGATTAAAAAGGCGCTGAGGTGAGTGTATTTTGCTTTGTCTTCTGGTTTTTCGCTTGTTTTAGCGTAGATTAAGTGCATGTCGGCTACGCCTGCGTTGGTTATGAAGCGTTTTTTGCCGTTGAGAACATATTCATCGCCTTCGCGTCGTGCAGTAGTTTCAATTCCTGCTGCATCTGAACCTATCGCAGGCTCTGTAATTCCAATAGCGGCTATAACCTTACCTTTCGCCACTGGTGGCAGCCACTTCTGCTTCTGTGCTTCACTGCCATAGAGTAGTAGTTGTTCCACGCCGCCGAACATGGTCACACAATAAGCGCCAGCAACCGCTGCGCCAATGCGGCTCAATTCTTCTGTGATTATGCAGTTTCCAGTCACGCCTAAACCTAGGCCACCGTAGGCTTCTGGAATCAAGGCGCCAAACCATCCTTTCTCGCCTACTTTATTAAGAACGTCAATAGGAAACTCTTTGGTCCATGTTATCTCTTCGCCGCGACTCAGGTTTTGGTCGACAAATTTTTTGGCTTCTTCGGCAAGTTTCTTGTGTTTCTCGCTCCACCATGGAAACGGTTTCGCCATCTAGCTTTCACCTTTCAGGAGTGGAAAACTTAGGCTATGAGGACACTTAAAACTTACTAGATAAAACCTCTATTAAAGAATCAAGAGTTTCATGCCAACCTGCAGAGGGTTTGAAAGTTAGTTCTTTAAAGTTCATTTTAATCATTGTTCCATCCGCCTCGTCACTTTAAATATAAACTGGGTAAAAGCTGAGGAGAGAGCTAGAGAGCTAAAAAAGAAATAAACCTTAACCTCTATTAATTCATTTTATGTTGATGCATCACACTTTTAGCCTGAAAGAACCTAGCATGCACGTCTGTATGCACTACGATACTACACGCCGGGGACTGCGGAAATAGAAAGAAAGGCAAAGTCCTACCTAAAGAAGCTTGGCAAGAACTGGAAAAAACCTACCCTAGACATTTATGCCCTTGCAAGGAGAGACCCTCTTGCAAAGCTCTTGAGGGCGCAGTGCAGACTAAGATTCGTCGGTTTTGCTGATGAGAGAGGAGCAGTCTTCATTGAGGAAAGATCGCCGCATATTGATCATCTAATCATTCATGAATTGGGGCACTTAGTACTCTCTGAGCAACCCTACTATTCAACTTTGAAAGGTCAACTCAGAGAGTCACTTGTGTCTCACTCTAACTCCCACGCATGTTATGCATCACCCAACGAAAACCAACAGACACAGTGGCTGGTCGACGTCGACGACTACTAAACAACCTACTAGTTGATTGTAGATACTACATTATTGAGATAATGAATGAGCACCTTATCGTCAAGCTGGGCTTCAGTAAGGAAACAGAGCCCGCTTACAACGAAAGTTTGAGATCCTGCTTATCCAGTATCGAGGGCTACAGTCATAGTCAATTCGACTTTGTGAAGATGGGAATTTTGACTCGTATAGTAGCTTTTCTCAGCATCCTCAGCAAAACTTCAGGAACTGACGTGCAGTCAACTCTGAACAGAGCAAAGGCTTGTTTCAATCAAGAATCCAAAAAATACGCGGAAGCAGTAGCTGGAGTTCTGCTCTCGATAGGCGACTCACCCACTAGAAAAAACATTGACGACGTTTTCAGCAATATGTGCCAATTCTTTGAAGACATCATAATGAAACAACTTCTCACAGAGCAAAGCATCAACCAAATGGAAGGGAAAGCGCTGAAGGTCTGGCTTTACAGCTAACGCAACACCAGCGCGCGCTATTAAGTTATGATTAACAAAACCTAATTTTATAAAGGAACATGCGTCTAAGATTGTGTGGCGAAAAAAGATGATCAAAGGAATAGATCACATCGGCATTGCCGTTAACAACCTCAACGAAGCATTGGCTGTATACGAGAAATCGCTTGGGCTGAAGCATGAAAGAGTAACTGTTGTGGAGAGCCAGAAAGTGAAAGTTGCATTCTTGCAAGTTGGAGAAAGCCGAATAGAACTGCTAGAACCATTGAGCAAGGAAAGCACCCTGGCAGGTTTTCTGGAAAAAAGAGGCGAGGGCATCCACCACATAGCATTGAGAGTCGATGGCATAGAGGATATGCTGAAAAAACTGCAAAACCAAGGAATCACACTCATAGACGAAAAGCCCAGACCAGGCGCCGAAGGCGGAAAAATAGCGTTTCTTCACCCAAAAAGCGTCAAGGGCGTGCTGCTGGAACTCTGCGAGAGATAGTGAGCCTTCGGGCAAGAGATAATGATTAGAATAGAAAAAATAATGAGCCTGCTCGAGACCGAATACGTAGGCAGAGAAATCCATTACTTCCAAAAACTTTCTTCGACAAACACTGTTGCAAAAGAACAGGCAGAGAAAGGTGCGAAGGAAGGTACGACCATAGTTGCTGAGGTGCAGACGCAAGGACGCGGGCGCCTAAGCAGGCCATGGGTTTCGCCCAAGGGTGGAGTGTGGCTCTCGATAATTTTGAGACCAAAAGTCAAGGCTGAAGACGCCTTAAAAATAACACTAACTACTGCTGTGGCAGTTGCCAAGACGCTGCGTAGCCTTTACGGTTGGAAGGCTGAAATAAAATGGCCTAACGATGTTTTAATCCGCAAAAAGAAGGTCTGCGGCATTCTGACTGAGGCGTCGTTGAACGGGAAAACCGTAAACTTCCTTGTTGTGGGCATCGGGTTAAACGCCAACTTTGCTCTGAAATCTTTGTCCGAAAATCTACAAAAGACAGCGACAACGCTTAAAGAAGTTTTAAAGAAAAACGTGGACATAGAGAAACTTATCTGCACATTGCTAAAAGAGTTTGAAGATTGCTATAAACTGTTTAAAGAGGGAAAGTTTGTAAAATTGTTAAGTGAGTGGTGCCAGATGGCTGGCTTTCTTGGCAAAAAAGTCGAGATTACGAGTTTCATGGAAAGATGGGTAGGCAAAGCAGTCGATATTGATGAAAACGGCGCTTTGATTGTTGAACTCGAGAATGGTGAGAGAAAGAAAGTGTTGTCTGGCGATGTGACGATTCAGGGCGCTTAGCCTTTTCTTCGCCATTTGACGCCCGAGACAGTGTCCTCCAGAATGATTCCCATGTCGTAGAGTTTTTGTCTAATCTCGTCAGCAGTTTTCCAGTCTCTCGTCTTTCGTGCAGCTTCCCGCTTCTGTATTAGGTCTTCAATCTCTTTGGGCAGCAGTTCCTTCTTGACTTCGCCCATTACGGCTAAGATCCTGTCAAAGCGCATCATTAAATCATGCACTGCTTTAGCCTCTCTTGGGCTCACTTTGCCTTGGTCAATCATTCTGTTAACGTCTCTCACAAAGTCGAACAGCGTTGCTAACGCCTTGGTTATGTTCAAGTCGTCGTCTAGGGCAGTTTCAAAGTCCTTTCTTGTCGTTTTTAATAGTTTTTTGAGTTCTTCTTCTGCTGGTTTCCCGTTGGTTTCTGTGAGTCTTTGATTGAATAGTGTGAGCCTTTCAACGGCTTTCTCTGCGGCTTTCAAGCCTTCAAAGGTGAAGTTTAACTGTTGCCTGTAATGCGTCGACAAAAGCAGGTATCGCACGGCTATGGCGTTGTAGCCCTTGTCCAATAAGTCCTTTAGTGTGTAGAAGTTGCCCAGATGCTTCGCCATGCGCTGTCCTTCCACCATCAAATACTCACTGTGCAGCCAGTAATTCACAAACTTCTTACCCGTCACGGCTTCGCTCTGCGCGATTTCGTTCTCATGATGCGGAAAAATCAAGTCCACGCCACCGCTGTGAATGTCCAAAGTTTCGCCCAGATACTTCATGGACATAACAGAGCACTCCAAATGCCAGCCAGGTCTGCCCTTGCCGATTTCGGTAGTCCAAAAAACGTCGCCGTCGGATTCGTCCCAAGCTTTCCACAAGGCGAAATCCCAAGCCTGCTCCTTGTCGTATGTGTCAACTTTGACTCTGGCGCCTGACTTTAACTCGTTTAGTTTCATCTTTGAGAGTTTGCCGTAATCTTTGAATTTGGAAATGTCATAATAGATGGAGCCGTCTTCAGCTTTGTACGCGTAACCTTTCTCCATGAGCTTCTTGACAAACCCGACCATTTCATCAACGTGCTCAGTAGCGCGGGGATAGACTTCTGCCTCTTCAATGTTCAACAGTCGCTTGTGCTCGAAGAAGGCGTCTATGAACTGTTTCGTATGAACACCAAGCGGAACGCCTCTTTCTCTCGATGCCTTAATCGTCCTATCATCCACATCCGTGAGGTTCATGACCTGGGTAACTTTATAGCCTCGGTATTCCAACCATCGCCTGAGCATGTCTTGAAAAACATACGTGCGAAAGTTGCCTATGTGCGCAAAATCCCAAACCGTGGGTCCGCACGTGTACATTTTCACCTCGCCCTTCTCCAAAGGCACGAATTTTTCCTTATTACGAGACAGAGTGTTAAAGAGACGAAGCACTTTTTTTCTTCACCTTACTCAATATTTTTAACCCATAGAACACTGCGGAACGCTGAATTATGCTTTTCCATGAGCTTATTCTTTGAGGAAACCGTTCAAGGCAACCGCGTTATTGTGTTCAGTTTCTTTCGTCGAATAAAGCAATGTGACGATGCCCTTCTCTTTCTCCAATTGTTTGATTTCATGGAGCAGATTCTGCTTATTTGTCAATTCTTTTTCATACTTAGCCTTGAATTCCTCCCATTTCTCCGGGTCGTGATTGAACCATTTTCTTAACTCGTTGCTGGGCGCGATTTCTTTCAGCCACAGGTCGATCTTTGCCCGTTCCTTGGTTAGTCCTCTTGGCCATAATCTGTCTATGAGTATGCGGTAGCCGTCTTCCTTCGCAGGCGGATCGTAGACTCTTTTTATCTTTATCATTCTCGCCTCACACAATAATCGTGTCTTTGGGAGGTTGCTTTTCTGCTTTTTCACTATGCCAAATTTTTTATGCAAAAATGCAGAGTCCATGTGTGGAGGTGAATGTATGCCACCACACTGTGACACGCTGGATGGACCCGTAGTCAAAGCCGCACAGAAGGCTCTGGCAAGAGGAACGTTAACTACATATTTCCGTGGGTGCCCAAAAAAGCTGAAGCTGAATTGAAGAGAGCGTTTGAGAAAACGTTGCGAGCAAGAAAACATGGCAAGGATGCTGCAGAAGTCGCTGACTATTGGTTCTTCGAAACCGCCGTTCGCTTTCACCGAGAAGGCGAAGGCGCACCGTACACCGGATTGAAGCCCGCCGGACTCGATTGGGGACCAGTCGTGCCAAGAGCAGAGAGAGCTATTAAGAAAGGTGACCCTAAAGCCGTTATAGATTTCATAGACCGCGCTGTTGAAAAGGAATTGCAGAGACGGTTCAAGCACGCCATGGCGAAAAAGGGTTATGACGTGAACGATGTAGCCGCTGCGAGAGAGTATGTACAGGCGGAGCTTGGCTTCGTTTTATACTCGCATGGCTTATACACGAACATAACAGGCGCAGGAGAACACGGTGAAGAGGGAGCGGGTAAAGGTAAACACGAGCATTAAACCATGTTTGGAACAGAGAAGGAAGCCACAAAGCCGGATGTCTGAACACACTGCCACTGGGATGCGAGGCTTAAAAATCGCTTTGGCAGTTAGCGTGATGCTCGTTGTTCTGCAACTGTCCGCGTATTTCTTAACCAACATCTTGGTACTGTTGGCTTCAGCACTTGACTCATTAAGCGACGTCATAATCTCCACTTTTCTCTTACTCTCAGTTTTCTGGTCGCAAAAACCCGCGGACGAATTCCACATGTTCGGTCACGGCAGAGCCCAAAACGTTGCAGCCCTAGTCTCAGCCACGATTCTGATTTTCTTGCTGAGCTTTGGAGCCTTTCAAGAGGCTATCCCAAGATTTTTCCAGGCAGAAACGAGCGAATTCCAAAACGCAAACCTCGCCATGCTGGTTTCAGTGATTGCCATTTTGGCGTATGCCATTCCGCTCTTAGACATGTTTAGAACGAAGCAGAAAGGTGCGGCGGCTAGGGCACAGGTTATTGCGCTCCTCGAAATGGAGGTTGCCTTCATAGCCGTGCTGATCGGGGTGTTGCTTGTCGCGCAGAATTATCTCTTGGCTGATCCGTTAGTCTCCGTATTTGTCGCTGCTGTAATTCTAATCAGCGGCTTATACCTGCTCAAGGATAATGTCCATTATCTTGTAGGCAAAGCGCCGGGCAGAGAATTCATGGAAAAAGTGGAATCGACAGCAAAATCGGTCGAAGGCGTCTTGGGCGTTCATGATTTGAAGGCGGAGTATGTGGGACCTAATATGGTGCATGCGGGTTTGCACATAGAAGTCGCGAGAGGTACGCCTATAGAAGAGGCGGACAGAATAGCCGAAGAGGTCCAGAAAAAAGTCAGTGAAAAAACAGGCTGTCAGCACTGTGTAGTCCATGTTGACGCTGTGAATGACAAAGAAATGAGGGAGGTGAGGAAAAGTGTTCGTAAACTTGATTGACTTTCCACCTATTAAGAAGGGAAAGGATGAAGAATTCAAAAAGTGGTTTGAATGGTCAAACACGGTTTACGCAAAGTTTGATGGCTTCATTTCGAGGCGGCTATTAAAGTCTACAAAGGGAAAAGGCGACTATGCTGCGATTGTGGAGCATGAGAGTGAAAAAACGTTCATGAAGATGCACACCAGCCCCGAACGTCAAGTGGCATGGTCAAAGGTAGAACTTTTGCTGGAAGGGTCGCCTATGCCGCACTTTTACGAGGTAGTAATTGACTCCAAGAAGAAAAAGAAGTAGAATATGCTCGAATACGCTTGAAGCCCTTTGCTAAACTAAATATCTAAGTTAGGCATTATGATTTACAAAAATGGAGAGAGATAACATTGAGGTCGAAGGAACCCACGGTTAAAGAGAAAATAGAGAGAGCCCGCAAACTTCATGAAGAAGCCAAACTGGGCGGCGGAAAAGACCGCATTGAGAAGCAGCATGAGAAGGGAAAATTATCCGCCAGAGAGAGAATAGACCTGCTTTTGGATGCGGGCAGTTTCGTCGAATTAGACCCCTTCATCGTGCATCAATGCCATGATTTTAGAATGGAAAAACAGAAGTTCTTGGGCGACGGTGTGGTCACAGGCTACGGCACAGTCGACGGCAGATTGGTGTATGTTTTCTCTCAGGATTTCACGGTTTTCGGCGGTTCTCTGGGTGAAATGTTTGCCAAAAAAGTGTGTAAGATGATGGACTTGGCCATGAAAGTAGGCGCACCTGTGATTGGCTTGAATGATTCTGGTGGGGCGCGGATTCAGGAGGGTGTGGCGAGTTTGGCGGGTTACGGTGACATTTTCTTCAAAAACGTCATTGCTTCGGGTGTTGTTCCCCAGATTTCGGCTGTTATGGGTCCTTGCGCTGGTGGAGCCGTGTATAGTCCTGCGTTGACAGATTTTATTGTGATGGTGAAGGGTACGAGTCACATGTTTATCACTGGTCCTGAGGTTATCAAGACTGTGCTGGGTCAGGAAGCGTCGTTTGAAGATTTGGGCGGCGCGTTGGTGCACAACACTACGAGTGGCGTGGCACACTTTATCGCTAACACCGAAGAGGAGTGCATGCAGTTTATCAAGAAGTTGCTGAGTTTTCTACCCTCAAACAACATGGAAGACCCGCCAATAGTAAACACGGGCGATGACCCTAATCGTGTTGATGAGCATTTGGCAGAGATTATTCCTGATGACTCTGACAAGCCATATGACGTAAAAGAAATACTCACAAGCATAGTGGACAACGGCGAGTTTTTCGAGGTTCAGGCTCTGTGGGCACCCAATATTGTCGTTGGCTTTGCGAGATTAAACGGACGCACAATTGGCATTGTGGCGAATCAGCCCAAATTCTACGCGGGTGCTTTGGACATCAACTCTTCGGTGAAAGGCGGGCGTTTCGTGCGTTTCTGCGACGCGTTTAACATCCCCATAATCACATTCGAGGATGTGCCGGGTTTCTTGCCTGGAATTGAACAGGAGCATGGTGGGATAATTCGTCATGGCTCCAAGCTACTGTACGCTTATTGCGAGGCTACGGTGCCTAAGATTACAGTGATTCTGCGTAAAGCCTATGGTGGCGCATATGACGTTATGGGCAGCAAACACTCACGCGCAGACATCAACTATGCTTGGCCAACAGCCGAAACCGCCGTGATGGGACCACGAGGCGCTATTAATATCATATTCAGAAAAGAAATTGCTGAAGCCAAAGACCCAGAACAGAAACTGCAGGAACTAATAAGAGAATACAGAGAAAAATTCGCGAGTCCATACATCGCGGCGCAGAAGGGCTACATCGACGACGTTATCGAACCCGCGGAAACAAGACCAAAACTGATAAGCGCCTTGGAAATGCTGGCTACAAAACGCGAAGCAAGACCACCCAAAAAACACGCAAACATACCACTATAAAACTCTCCCATACTCGTTTTCATGAAAACTCTGCTCGTTTATTCACAATTGCGACTTGCATTCTTAGCCCAAAAAGTGCTGGGCATATTTGGATCATATAGTGAAAGGGGGCTAGAGGCGTGTAACGCAGGTGTAAAACAAGAAAAAAGCTTGGAAGCGTTAATGAATGATTATGTGCTGAGAAGCCCGAAGTGTTTTTCCATCACATGATGATATTGTTCAGGCGTCATCAACGATTCGAACGCTTTGGCAACCACTTCGCTAAGGGCGGGATGAATGTGCATTCCTCGCATTATGGGTAAAGCGCTTTGTTCATGCGTGTACATCAGATTAACTATCTCTTGAACAAGCACAGAAGCCTGCGGACCAACAACGTGCGCACCCAAAATACGCAACGTGGCTCTTTCAACGATTACTTTACAGAAATAATCCTTCAAACCCATCGCTTCACCTTTAGCTATATCTTCATACCGTTGGATGCCGATTAGCACTTTGTCGGCACCGTACTTGGCAATGGCTTCTTTTTCGCCCAGCCCAACACTCGCAACCTCAGGATAAGTAAAAACAGCATGCGGCACAGCATGATAATCCACCTTCACACCCCTCTTCTGCACAGCGTTAAAGTAAACCATCTGCGCCTCATAATTCGCCACATGCTTAAACGGAAACCTACCATCCGCATCACCAAACGCCCAAACACCAGGCTGCGACGTCTCCAAAAACTCATTAACCAAAATCCACCCATGCGCATCTGTTCTTATCCCGCCTTTTTCTGGATTCAGAATATCCGTGTTTGAACCTCTACCAGCGGCTACAAGTATTTCGTCAGCAATTATTTCCACCGTTTCACCTGTTTCCCCGTTGACAGCAACAACCTTCTTCCCACCATCCGAAACCTTGCTTACCTCTTGCACTTCATGATTAGTAACAACACGCATATGCCTCTGCAATTCCCTCTTAACTAACGCAGAAACCTCAGGCTCCTCATCAGGCAAAACAGCAAGATTCCTCCCAACAACAGTAACCATAGCACCCATAGAAGAAAAAAAATGACCATACTCAGCCGCAATGTAACCCCCACCAACAATCACAATGCTCTTGGGCAATCTGTTCAATTTCAGAACTGTGTCGCTAGTAAGATATCCCACATTTTCGAGTCCTTTAATCGAAGGAATCAAAGGCTTCGAACCCGTACACAAGAAAATCATGCTAGATTTAATGATCTCACCAGCAACCTTCAACGTATAAGGCGCAATAAACTCAGCCACACTCGAAAAATAATCCACGTTTTCGGAATGAGAAAGCCCCTCACGAATCATACCAATCTCTCTGCCAATAAGCGTCCTCATTCTAGCCATTACTTTTATAAAATCCACCTTCTTCACTTCAACATCAATGCCAAACATACCCGCCCTTTCCACAGTTCTAATCAACTCGGCAGGATAAAGCAAAATCTTCGAAGGAATACAACCTCGCGTGAGGCAAATGCCACCAGGCTCATCCTTGTCAATAATGGCCACCTTAATACGCGGATTATCCTGTATCATGGCATTTACAACAGCCATGGCAGAACCTGTACCAATCGTTATCAAATTGTATTCCTTCAAATCAAGCACCACAATTCGACATTAGTTAAGAGAAAGAAATCCTATAAACGCTTCCATGCGTCCAAAACCTATGTGCAATAAGACTTCTTTGTGCGCAGTTTTGCCACACTTGCGACGTTTCCCTTTATGCTGTTCAGCCTGTTCAAATTGCGAACAACTATGCCAAGCCTAAACCTGCTCTTCACGGTGCGCAACGCTTCGCTGAAAATATATTCAGGACGCATAAGAAAAGCATTGAAGTGTTTTTCAATCAGTAATCTTATTTCTTCGGGTGGCAAAGTCTCAGGCGACATTTCTGAAGCCCAAGCGCCCGTTTCCCAATATTCTTCCTCCTTCAGCACACCTTTCGCCTTTAATTCTTCCCAAATATCCATGCCAGGAAAAACGCCCAGAATGTTAAACTGTGGAAAATCGATAGGAATCTTCTGAGCAAATCTTAACGTGTTTTCTATTTCGTCATGCGTTTCAGTTGGAGCACCGACGATGAAGGATGCGATTATGGCGTTCATGCCTGCTCGCCTTGCGGTTTTCACGGCTCTTTCCGATTGCTGTGGCGTGATTCGTTTGTTGTAGTAATCCAGTATTCTTTGATTTGCGCTTTCAATTCCGAAATAGATAATTTTGCAGCCTGCTTTTACCATTTCCCGCATCATCTCATACGAGCAAGAATCAACTCTTCCTTCACAAGTCCAATCCATATCAATCTTTTCTTTCCGCAGTCCACGGCAAATCTCAATCACTCTTTTAGGCTTCAGCGTAAAGCTGTCGTCGACAAACAGAAACTGCTTATATCCCATACTCGAAATCAAGCGAAGCTCTTCCACGGTGTTCTTGGCTGATCTGGCTCGCCAAACTCCCCGCGCGAATCTTTGGCAACCACAAAAACGGCACCTGAAAGGGCATCCGCGCGAAGATAAAACAGTGGTGAACTTCTCTGGCGCAGTAATCGCACCCGCAACTTCAGAATGATAATCAACATCCAACAACTCGCGATCAGGAAAAGGCAGAGCATCCACGTCTTTAATCAGAGACCTTTCAGGCGTCGAAATAATTTTGCCTTTTTCTCGAAAAGTGATTCCTGAAAGGTTTTTCAGTTTTTCTCCATTTTTCAAGAATTTCGCTAATTCTAGTGTAGTGATTTCTCCTTCGCTCTGAACGATTATGTCAACCCATGGATACTTTTGCATTACGCGTTCGGCGTTGAAGGTGGCGTAATAGTTTCCAAAGACAATTTTTGCTTCAGGCACTTCCTTTTTCACGTCGCGAGCCGTTAATGCCGCTGTTCTCCCTGAGCTGGCAAGAGTTGAAAAACCAACCACATCGGGATTTTCTTTTTTGACCCATCTCACCGTTTCCTCGATTGAATATCCCTTTGCCGCTTGGTCCAGTAATGAAACTTCGTAACCTTCTTTGCTAAGCAGTGTGGCAAGATACAACATGCCCAAAGGGGGCCATGAGCAAACGGGTTCGCTTCTTTCGTGAAGGTTTTCTCGAAACGCTGCAGGGCTTATGAACGTGAATTTCATGGCGCTCACAATTTTTGTTGGTTTTGTTTAGTGTTTGTTTTGGTTGAAATGTGTTTCGTTGTCTTTTTGTAGATATTTTCACTTTTATTCTTTGTTGTTTTCCTTTTAAATGGATGAAAAACCATAAATCAACCGACAGCAAATAATCAGAACTCAAAGCGTGCGGATAAACATGTCATCATACTTTACGGTTTTCAAGGACGAAAGTAAACTTGACATCAACTATATTCCAGCACGCCTTTCTCACAGGGATTCTCAATTAAATCTGCTCACAAGATTTTTTCAGTTTGCCATCGAATCGCCTGGAAAAATGGCGCAGCGTGTTTTGATTGTTGGCAAGGTGGGAACGGGAAAAACGGCTTTGGCGAAACTTTTCGGTTTGAAGATTATGCAGATGACGGCGGAAAAGGGTGTTAATCTTCGTTATGTGCACGTGAATTGTCGTGAGCGCAAGGGAAGCCTTTTCATGATACTGCAGCAAGTTATTCTCGATTTTTATCCTCACTTTCCGAGGCGTGGTTATTCTTCTGAGGAATTGCTTCAAATGCTTATACAGGTTCTTGATGAGCAGAATGTTTTTGTCATTTTGGCTTTGGATGAGTTGGAAGCACTCATTGAGAACGAAGGCGCTGACGCATTGTACAAAGTCACAAGGATTAATGAAAGCCGATTAAAATCGGCGCAAAGGATTTCTCTTCTCGGTGTTCTTCGTGGGCTTGAAGTTTTGTCGGTTTTGGATGAGAGTACGAGAAGCACGCTTCAGCGTAACATTATTTTCTTGGAGGATTATTCGAAAAGTCAGCTGAGGGATATTTTGGCGGCAAGAGTGGCGCTTGCCTTCAAGAACGGTGTGGTTCTTGACGAAGCTTTAGATTTGATTGCTGAGTTGGCTGAAAAGGAAGGTGGAAATGCGAGGTATGGGATTGAGTTGCTGTGGCGGGCGGGCAAGTATGCTGACGCATCTGCAGCGTCTGAGGTTGCGCCTGAATGCGTTAGGCATGCGTCTTCCAGCGTTTATCCCGTGCAGAAGGATGCTGTTTTTTCTTTGGGGCTTCATGAACAGCTTTTTCTTTTGGGTTTGGCTAGGCGTTTTAAGAAGTCTAAAGATGCTTATCTCACCATGGGTGAGGCTGAAGAGGCGTACAGAATTGTTTGCGAAGAGTACGGTGAAAAGCCTCGGCGTCACACGCAGTTGTGGAAGTACGTGAACAATCTAACCGCTGTGGACATTGTCAAATCGAAGGTTTCTAGCGACGGTTTGCGTGGTAAAACAACGCTAATCGGGTTGCCTTATGTGTCAGCGGCGGAGTTGGAGCGCGAGTTAAGCAAAAGGTTGGGGTTGCAGTGACGGTTGAAGAAATCTTCTCCTCCAAAGGTCGCGTTAAGATTCTACGGTTGCTCGTAGAAATCGGCGAGTTGAACATTTCAGAGATTGCCAGGCGCGCTGGGCTCAATTATGCAACCACCAATCAACACTTGGGCATTTTGGAGAATGCTGGTTTGGTGCTGCATAAATCGTTTGGGCGGATTCGTATTTATCGTTTGAATGAAGGCAATGCTTATGCGAAGGCTGTTAAGATTTTAATCGAAGGCTGGGAACAGCAAGGAGAGATGTGAAATGTTACGTGAAGATTTTAATCGATTGGCCAAGGATTTCGAAGAGGCGCTGCAACAACTCGCCACAAACATCACCACGGGCATTTTGTTCGAGCGCCTGTCGCCCATGGATTTGTGGAAACATGCTGAAACTGAGGTGACAAGGTTAAAGGAATTGGCTGAAAGTTGTAAAGAACTAATGCTAGTTTTGAAACCTGAAAATGCAGCGGCTATAGAGCAAAGGTATGGCGTGTTTTTTCAGGGTTTGACGAATTTTAGGGAGATTTTGTTTCAAAATTCCAGTGAGCCGTTGACGAATAGCCGTTTAGCCTTTGAGCAGCTGCGTGGTGCGGTTGTGAACGGTTCAGAGTTTCTATTGCTGATTAAAGAAGTGAGGGATAATCCTTCGCCGGTGATTGGTGAGGTTTTGCGTTTGCGGGAAATTCTAGAGTCTGGTGGTCGTGTGGTGACAATTGAGGCGCCTGAGAGTATTCAGCCCATGTTGGAAAGGTTGGCGTGGGATATTGAGAATCTGCGTTCAGCGTTGGCTGTTTTGGAGCGGGCGGTTTCCGAGGTGAAAGAGCGTGTGCGCGTTTTACAGGATAACAGCATACAATTTGTCGCTGGTAATGCAACAAATCCAGTGAAGAAAGAGCCAAATGAAGAGAAAAAGCAGCAACAAACACAAACACGTCAAGGTCAATTATCGCTTTCCCAGTTCAAAAACTAGCGGATGACGATTTTTTGACTGTGTGTGTATCTGCTCTGCGCTTCTCTAGACCCGGTTCACTATATGATACTACTAGGATCCAAACATGATCCAAATATAAACAGAGAAGCTGTGGTTGAACTGGCTGTAGCTTTAATTGTCTGTGGCGATAATATCTCTGGTTTAGCAGTTTAATTTGGGCTCTGAGGGTTGGCTCTGGGAAGCACATCTGAGTTCAAGAGTTTGTCGGTTGAAGACACCTTTCGTCTTTTAGACAGTTCGGTCAATGGACTTTCTGATGCTGAAGCCACTGTTCGCGTCCAGAGGTATGGATTCAATGAAGTCCCAGAGCGTGGAAGAAGCCCTTTGGTTGGTTTTTTGTTGCGTTTTTTGGGGCCTATGCCGTGGCTACTGGAGCTGGCGATTGTACTTGCCTATTTTTTGGGGCATGCTCTTGAGGCTGTCATAATTTTTGTTTTGCTATTGATTAATGCTTCTGTCGGCTTCTTCAATGAACATAGTTCGCGTAGAGCCTTGGAACTCTTGAAGAAGAAATTAGCGATTAAAGCAAAAGTGCTACGAGACGGCAGAGTTGTAGTGAGAGAAGCCAGAGAGATCGTTCCGGGCGACGTTATTGTTGTTGGACTTGGTGACTTGGTTCCTGCCGATGCCAAAATAGTGAGCGGTGAGCTTTCTGTTGACCAGTCGGCTTTGACGGGAGAGTCTCTGCCGGTTGATGTGCGTCAATCTGACGTTATTTATTCGGGCTCTATCGTGAGGCGTGGTGAGTCCAAGAGTGTTGCCGTCAACACGGGAGTGAATACTTATTTCGGCAAGACTGCTGAGCTTGTTAGAATTGCCAAGCCGAAATCTCACCAAGAAGAAATAATGCTTACCATCGTGAAGTACATGCTGTACGTAGGTGTTGCAGCTTTAGTACTTGTTTCAGTTTATGCTCTGCAGATTCGTGTAGACCCCGTGTCGCTTTTGACCTTCGCTGTTGTTTTTCTCATGGGCGCGATTCCCGTAGCCTTGCCAGCTGTGCTCACTATCGTTCAGTCAGTGGGCGCCGTTGAGTTGTCTAGGAAAAAAGTGTTGGTAACAAGGCTCGATTCGATCGAAGATGCTGCTTCGATTGACGTTCTCTGTCTTGACAAGACGGGTACGATTACACAGAACCAACTCTCAGTAATCGATGTGGTCCCATTCTCTAAATATAAAAAAGAGGAAGTCATTACACTGGCACGCTTAGCTTCGAAGGAAGAGAGTCACGACGCAATTGATTTAGCCGTAATTAATCACGCGAAAAACATAGGAATCAATCTCAAAGGCTACAGTCAGGTTGCGTTTACGCCTTTTGACCCTTCAACTAAAAGGTCAGAGGCGATCATCACATACAAGAATGAACATTTTCGTGTCGTCAAGGGTGCGCCGCAAGTGATATTGTCCATTTGCGACAGTGTTGATTCAGACACTCAGACGCGGGTGAATGAAGCAATCAAAGAACTGTCATGGAAAGGATACAGGACGCTTGCCGTAGCCAAGTCAGAAGGCGATAAGAGTAATCTTCGTCTTGTTGGTTTATTTTCATTGGCTGATCCACCTAGACCTGATTCAAAAGCCATGATAGAAGAGATAAAGAAAGAAGGAATAAAGCCGCTGATGCTTACTGGCGACAACATTGCAATAGCGAAAGAAATCGCGCATCAGGTATCAATCGGCGATAAAGTCATTCGAATGGCAGACCTCAAGGGCTTAAGTGAGCTGGAACAGGCTAAGATAGTGGAAGATAGCGACGGATTCGCAGAGATATATCCCGAAGACAAGTATCGCATGGTGAAACTTTTGCAATCGGACGGCCATTTTGTGGGAATGACTGGTGATGGTGTTAATGATGCGCCCGCGTTGAAGCAAGCAGAAATGGGCATTGCAGTCAGTAATTCGTCCGACGTGGCGAAAGCGTCCGCTAGTGTTGTCTTAATCGAATCAGGGGTAAGAGTGATAATTGATGCAATCAAGACGAGCAGACAAGTGTACCAACGAATGCTCACGTGGGTGCTAAACAAGATAACCAAGACCATACAGTTTATCGGCTTACTAACGTTGGGTTTCTTTTGGCTGCATGACGTCGTGATTTCTCTCTTAGGCATGTCTCTTCTGATACTCGCGAATGATTTCATAACAATGTCTCTCGCAACCGACAACGTAAAACACACAAGCAACCCCAACAAATGGAACGTAAAAAACATCACTCTAGCGTCACTCGTCCTAGGGCTGATATTAGTTGCAGAAGGTGCGATTGCAATTTTCATTGGCTTGGAATATTTTCATTTAGAATTCGAACAACTTCGAACCTTCATATTTCTCATGCTAATCTACACTAGCCAATTCAGAGTCTACATTGTAAGGGAAAGAAGACACTTCTGGTCGTCACACCCAAGCAAAGCACTACTCGTCTCCACTGCTACTTCGATTGTCGGGTTTACCCTATTAGGCATGTATGGCGTAATAATCCCCGCCCTCACCGTGTATCAGGTGCTTTTTGTTCTCGCTCTTTCGGTATTGTTTATTTTCAGTTTAGAATTGCCCAAATACTATGCCTTCCAAAAATTTGGACTTTAAAAGATACGGGCTACGTTGCTGAAAAGGTTTAATAAAACAAGATGCATCATAAAAGGCAAGGTGAAAGTTACATGCAAACGGAAAAAACTTTCAAAAAGATTCTCGTTCCCATAGACGGTTCAGTTCCTTCCGTTGCCGCCCGAGAGATGGCTGGAGATTTAGCCAAGAAATTTGACTCTAACGTGACGGTTCTCTACATAGTCTCTCACGAGTTGATGAGTCCAACTGTGCAGAAATACACCGAACCTGAGGATAGACATGAACACCCACACGTGGGCTATGGAGGTGCAGCCTTCCCACCACCAATGCACGCGCCAGAAGCACCCGGAACAACTGCGATTTTCGAGAAGGTGGCGGGTGAGATAACTGAGGAATACCGTCAAGAAGGAGAAGACATCCTGAACGACGCAGTTGAAGCCTTAAAAGAAGAAGGCGTTCAAGCTAACAAAAAACTAGTCGTTCGCGCTGACCCAGCAAACACGATATTGAACGAATCAGAAAACTACGACATGATAATCCTAGGCAGCACTGGAGAAGAAGACAAAGAACCACACTTAGGCAGCGTCGCCAAAAAAGTGGCACACCGCGCCAAAATCCCAGTACTGGTCACCAGAGGAAAAAGAGAAATATCAAAGATTCTGATGCCAATTGATGGTTCCGAGCATTCTTTCAGAACGCTTCGGTACGTTAACACACTAGCCACAAAAGCCAAGGCAGAAGTCACGCTGCTTTACGTCCAAGAAACGGGCATCTTCAGACTGAGACCAAACGTAACCAAAGAAATCGGAAATCGCATACTCTCAGCAGCGGCAACACAACTGAAAGAAGTAAAATCAGAACAAAAGCTAGAATCGGGTGACCCAGCTAAGACAATTCTTAAAATGGCAAAGAAAGGTGACTACGATATTATCGCCATAGGAAGCCGAGGCCACAGCACCGCGGAAATGTTCATGTTAGGCAGCGTAAGCGACCACGTTGTTCAATACGCAGATCGCCCAGTCCTCATAACAAAATAGCGAATCATTCCTCAACCTTTCTTCTATTTCGCCTGCACGCCGAGCTAGGGCAGAAAGCATAAAAAGCGATTAAGGCTGATGTGAATTTATGAAGTACTCCATCAAAATAGGCTCTGCATGGGGCATTCCCATCGAGCTTCACATAACCTTCATACTGCTCATGGTCGCTGTGTTTCTGCTCTCTTATCCATTCACGCTTCCTGATCTTTACTTCTTTTTTCTGATATTGTTCCTCTTTGCTTTCGTCGTATTCCATGAACTGGCTCATTCAGTAGTGGCGAGACATTACAACATCAAAGTACGCAAAATCGTGCTCTACCCAATCGGCGGCGTGTCCGAGATAGAAGAGATTCCCGAGAATCCCGGGATAGAGTGGCGCATGGCCATCGCGGGACCATTAACAAGCTTTGTAATCGGCGGAATTCTATTCGCCCTGAGTCAAATAGTGTCCAGCATTTCGGTAGGCGCTCCAACAGCACCAGCGGTTTCTACCACGGGAAACCTGATACTAGACTTGGCGGCACTCAACCTTATACTAGGTGCGTTCAATTTAATCCCAGCTTTTCCGATGGACGGCGGCAGAGTCTTTCGTGCGCTGTTGGCGGAACGATTGAAATTCTCTGACGCAACGAAGTACGCAGCGTTTATCGGAAGATTGTTCGGCATAATAATGGTCATGGTGGGCATCTTCGTCAACCTCTGGCTCATCATAATCGGCATATTCATCTACATAGGCGCCACTGAAGAAGCCGAACAAACCATAGTCTCGACCACCTTGGCAAGAGTCAGAGTCAAAGACGTCATGCACCCTGAAGTCGCCACAGTCTCGCCCGAAACCACGCTCGCTGACGCGCTGGAAACAATGTTCAAAGCCAGATACCACGATGCACTGGTCGAAAAGGAGGGTACCTTAGAAGGAGTCGTGACATGGAATGAAATCATGAAAATAAAACCAGAACAAAGAAGCACCATGCGCGTAGAAGCATTGGAGAGGAAACAGGTTTCGGTTTTTGAAGACGAATCAATCTTGGAAGCCTATAAGACCATGGCAAGAGAAAAAATCGATCTGCTGCCCGTAGTCGATAAAACTGCACCAACCAAAGTCGTCGGAGTTGTGACAAGCGAAGGCGTTGCTTACGCATACGAGAAGGCTAAAAACCTCCGCTAAAAAAGGCGCTTTTTTTACATTAGCCTAAAGTCCGAGTCTTTGACCTTTCCTTTAATGTCTATGACTACTTCGAACCTTTCCATCCACGGATGCCCGCCAACGTCGATTGGGCATGTGCCTTTGACTATGTAGCCTTCTTCCTTCTGTTCGGTTGTGATAATGTCGACTTTTTCCACGTTTTTTCTCTTTTTCACATAGTCCTTCGTTATATTCTGAGCATCTTGTTGGGTGACCACTTTTCTGTTTTTCTCCTTTTAGGTAAGTGGTGACGGCTTAAATTAAGAATTATGAATAATTGGTTAATAGCTAGACTACTTTTCTCTGCTAAAGTTTTTGTAAACTCTAGGTAGGTAACATACTCAGATTCCGAGTACAGTCACATGGACGCGAATGCCTCTAATATCGCATGGACCGCCGCTTTATGCAGTCTTTTACCCACGTTTATTCGCTTGCTGCACATGTTGAAACCGCCCAGCGCCTCTAGCGTTAGCGCGGGAATGTCATAATAAAGCGGATAATAGGTTTCAAGAATCTTCTCATTCACTGCAGTCAATCGTCCATCCAATCCTGGCCATAAACCATTAATCTTCGCTGGGTTCCCGCCTGCTTGCTTGACGGCTTCTATGGAAACTTTGCACAGTTGGTAGTAGATTCTTCGGATTTCGGGCTTGATTTTAGCATGCAATGAACAAGCAGGGCAGAAGTTGTAAAGCGTGTTTTGGAATATGAAGTATCGGTAGGCTGGGAAAAAGTTGTGCAAGTCCAGTATTAGCTTGGGTTGAACGCGTTTTACCGTGTTGAATATAGCTTGTGCTTCAGGTGTTTTTCTCTTCTTGTGGTCTCGGTTTATGTCTCCTAAGTAAGGCCGACCAGAACGGGCTGCATAAGAGGTTAGTAGACTCGTTCGGTTGTTTTTGCACAGGTATTCATAGATTTTTGCGCCGTCAGGATTGGCTACTGGAATGACAAAGAGTCTTATTTTGTCTCCGATGGGCTGTTTCTCTATTTCCTCCATGTATTCTAACATTGCTTCTGTCGCGGTCGGTTCGTTTCCATGCTGCCTGCACACCACAAGGACAGGTTTGTCACCGTTACCAACGCTGACGAGAAGAATCTTGTTTCCGTATTTTGACAAACCTATTGTTTCAACTTCGTTGCTTCGCCCTAGCTTCGTACATTCTTTCACAACTTCATCGTAAGAATGCATCATTTCATCGCCATTTCGTCAGAAACTATGGAAGACACAGGTGTAAAATGATTTCTATAACGCGCCTAATTTGGCGGGAATTTTCTTTTGAGCGATTTTAACGTCCCCGAAACGCCCAACACTTGAATCACCGCAGGCTTACCGTTTATTTCTGTTATCGAAGCCAATGAAGCTCTGAAAGGCTCAAGCGCCGTATTTGCACATCGAAGTACGGCATAATTCTTGGAAGAATCATAACTAATTAGAACAAAACCTGTTTTGCTTGCGCCGTACTCCCCGAAAAGTCGTTCGACAGCGTTCCAAACTGCGTTTTTGAGTTCTCTTTCTTCAACCACTTGAATGTTGTCAACCTTTACCGCAAGATAGCGCCTTCTCACTGTCTTCAACAGTCTTTCCCCCTCTTCACCACACGTATGCCCGGCGCAACAAAACTCGAAAGCAGCTTCACTCTATTCCGCGTGACGATAGACAATGGATTCTCGGAGACCGATTTAAGCGCAACGGCTGATGGTACGTCAAAAAGATATGCAAGCGCCGCAAAATCCTGCGGTTTGCGCATAGAAATTTCATCTTTTGC
>Ga0315268_10000832_pt1 | contig 36122 bp, 27 predicted proteins | sample C1_top_MG_FD_204535 | JGI IMG/M metagenome (GOLD analysis project Ga0315268, IMG submission 204535) | Sediment microbial communities from Yellowstone Lake, YNP, Wyoming, USA - C1_top | ecosystem: Environmental > Aquatic > Freshwater > Lake > Sediment | place: USA: Wyoming | collected 2017-08-01
GACGCGGCGCAAGACCTGCTTGAGCGATTGCGAGCAGTAGCCCTCCTCGCTGGCGCTGGCGATGGCGACGTTGGCCGCGGCCTCGGGCGCCGCGCTCAGGCTGGCCGCCGCACCGCGCAGCCAGACCGCGACCAGGATCACCGGGATCAGCAGAAAGACGAGCGCGAGCAACAGATAGCGAGTCGATGCCGGCATGGTCACTTCCTCCCGGCCGTGTCGGGGCCCGTCGCGAGCATCGCCGACACCGTATATTCGAGGCCGAGGTCGGTATCCTCGTCGCACATGCGCTTGTCGTTGACGAACAGCTGCGGGGTCAGCACCGGCAGCGCATTGGCCACGGCCCAGCGCAGGCTCTTGTTGACCTTGTTCTTGATGGCGGGCGTACCGAGGCAGCCCTTGACGTTTGGAAACTGGTCGGCCAGCCGCTGCCGCAGCTTGTTGTCGTCGGACTTGGCCAGATTGATCAGCTCCTCCTGGTGGGCAAATGCATAGGCGAGCACCTGCGCGCCGCGATCGCGGTCGCACAGGATCGCCTCGCTCACCGCGCAGGCGCCAGGATGCAGCGACTCCTTGACCATCCAGTTGCAGCTGGAGTCGAGCGGCATCAGCACGCCGCGCAGGTTGATGCGCTCGAGCAAGCCGCTGGCCTCGATGCGCTCCTCGAAGCCCTTGCAGGCCCCGCACAGCGGGTCGATCACAGCGACGCTCGGCACGCCGGCGTTGCTGCCGCCGATGTTGAACAGCACCTGGTTGGGATCGTCTTTCTTGACCAGCGTGCCGCAGCCACGGCCACTCTTTTCGCTGAGCGGTGCCAGCAGCGCGTAGATCACCGTCAGGATCGCAACGTAGGCGACGCCCTCGCCAAACCACAGACCGTACTCGTTGTGCCAGAGCCCGGGCGCGTCGGCGCGGCGCGCCTTGACGTGCGCCACGATCGCGCCCAGCAGACAGACCGCCGACGAGAAGTAGATGCCGGCGCACAGCTTGCAGATCTCGCCGATCTTGGTCAGCGCGATGGTGCCGAAGATGATGCTGGTGCCCACCGGCAGAAGCGTGGCGGCAATCAGATACAGCGTCTCCTTCTTGCTGAGCTTGGGCCGCAGCGAGAACTCGATCGCGCGGAACAGCAGATAGGCAAACACGGCCAGCGCCCACAGCGCGACCGGGATGCCGCCCCACAAACTCTGCCGGAAGACCGAGCTGTAGGAGCTGAGCAGCGCCGCGCGGCAGCCGCTCTCACCCAGTTCGCGGCCGGCGCCCGGCACGAACGAGCAGTGGATCGAGTGCACCTGGCGATCGAGGTGCTGGATGAAATCGCTGGTCGAGAACGCCGCGAACAGCAACCCGAGCAGCGCGCCACCCGCCACCACCAGCAGCCAGGGCCGCAACGCCGACACTTGACCGCCGAAGCTGATCTTCGGCTGGTCGTCGTCGTCGTCATCGTCCAGCCGCAGCGGCTGGCCTGGCGGCTGAGCGGCGGGCTGGTTGGCTGGCTGGCCGGCCGGCAGCGGTACCTGACTGTCGATGATCGGTTCTGGCATCTGAGGCCTCCGGCAATCTCGGCGCGTACTCTTCTCGAAAAACGCAGCGCTGGCAAGCTGGACGCCGCACTTGCGCGACGGTCACGATTGTCGCGAAAGTGAAGACCGCATCGGCCCGATCGGACGGCGGGGAGCGCTTGCCATGAAACAATTCATCACCCAGCACGAGCAGCGGATCGAGCAGGAGTTGAAGCGCGGCGGCAACAGCGACGTGCTGCGCGCCTACCACGAGCGCCAGATCGACTACCTGCAGGCCGAACGTTTCGCCCACCTGGCGGTGATGCTGGCGTTTGCACTGTTCACGCTGGCGGCGTTTGGCGTCTTTTTGCTGCAACCCGGTCTGGCGACGGGCGCCCTGCTTTTGCTGTTGCTGGTGCTGCTGGTGCCCTACGTCTTTCACTACTACCTGCTCGAGAACTCGGTCCAGCGCTGGTACGCGATCGCGCGCCAGCTCGAACCACTCAATACCGAGATTCCCCCGTCCGGCGCCAATCGACCGACGGCGTAGCCGCTCACCAGTCGTCGTCGTCGGCTGCGTCGTCGACGTCGATGTCGAATTCCAGCTCGCCCTTGCTGTTTTTTTGCGGTGCGGCGACCGCGTCGCGGGTCGGCGTCTTGGCGATGGCGGTCGGTCCATCGCGATTCGAGGCAAAGGTCTCGTCCGGGGCCTGGGTCGCGGCTTCGAAGATGTCCGCTGCCGAAAAACCCGGCGCCGAGACCCTGGTTGGTACGTTGTCCACGTCGGCCGCGCGCGACGACCCGACCGGCAGCGACCTGGCCACAGGCGGCAGCGCCGACAGCGTTGGCGGCGCATCGATCCGCCGCGGGGGCTCGGCGATGCGGGTTTGCGCGCCGCGGTCGAAGCGCGCCATCGGCGCAAAGGCGCCGCTGCTGTCGTCGAATAGCACGTCGACGGGTTCTGGCACGGTCTCGATCACCGACCCGACCACCGGCAGCAGCGACGGGCCGACGTTGGTCGCCGCGGTGTCCTCCAGCGCGACCAGTGCTCCGGGCTCCAGCTCCTCGCGCTCCAGCGACTTGAACACCTCGGACACGATCCCCGGCTCGGGTTCGCCCGGTTGTTTGTCGACCTGCGTCGGCTCCCGCTCGAAGGCTCCGGCGGCGTCTGGCATCGGCAGGTTGGCGCCGCTGTATTCCACGATCAACGAGCGCGGATCATCAGACGCGCTGTCGGCGCGCAACTCGCGCAGATCCTGCTCCTCGATGATCGCCGACAGCTCGACCTGAACCGTGCGCGGCTCGGCCGCCGGTTGGTCATAGCGCCAGAGGTCGTCGCTCGCGGCTGCCGCGGCCGAGCCCTCGAGCAGCGAACGCACGAATTGCAGCTGCTTCTCGTAGCGGCCTCGGCACAACCGTTCGACCACGCGCGCCATGCGCTCGCTGGCATTGGGATCGGGCGGTGACAGCAACTCGCGTAACGCAGCCGCGAATTCGCCGGCATCGGCGAAGCGCGCGATCGGCTGCCGCGCCAAGGCCTTGAGCAAGATGGTCTCGAGCCGCGGCGGAAAGCTCGACGCCACGGTCGACGGCCGGATGATCTCGTTGCGTGCAATCGCCTGCATCACCGCCATGTCGTTGGCGCCGGCCACCGGCTCGCAACCGACCAGCAGTTTGTAGAGCAGCACACCCAGCTGGTAGATGTCGGTCGCCGGTACCGCGTCACCGCCAGTCACCTGCTCGGGCGCCAGATAGACCAGGGTCCCCTTGATCTGACCGATGCCGGTGCGCGCCTGGCGGTCGGCGAACTTGGCCAGCCCGAAGTCGAGCACCTTGACCGCGCCCTGGTACGAGATGACCACGTTGCCGAGGGTGACGTCGCGATGGATGATCGGCGCCGGCCTGCCGTCGGCACCGCGTTGGCTGTGCGCGTGGTGCAAAGCGTCGGCCACGGCCACCCCGATGTGCAGCGCCGCGGCCAGCGGAAAGCGCATGCCGGTCCGACTGCACAGGCCGAGCAGCGTCGTCAGCGACTCGCCCCAGATGTGCTCGAGCGCCAGGTAGTAGCGACCGTCGACCTCGCCGCAGTCGAGCAGGCGCACGATGTTGGGGTGGTCGAGCCGCTTGATGGCTCGCTGCTCGTCGATGAACATGTCGACAAAGGCCTGGTCGCGCGCCAGCTCGGCGCGCATCCGCTTGATGACCAGCACCTGGCCCAGGCGTCGACTGAGATTTTGGTTTTGCGTGGGCGGGCTGGGGGTCCGCGCCAGAAAGATCTCGGCCATGCCGCCGACGGCAAACCGGTGCAGCAGTAAAAAGCGGCCAAAGCGTTCGCTGATCACCGGTGCTGGCACGTGCAGGTCCCGCCGCTAGAGGACGATCGTGAGCAGCACCATCCAGGTCCCGACCACGACGCCGACCAGGCCCAGCGTCCCTTGCTTGGCGGCCAGCCGTTGGGTCAGTTGCTCCATCTTCTCGACTGCGCGCGGCTGGTTGACAAACTGCTTGATGATGTTGACGCCGAGCAGCAAACCGAGCGCCAGCAGCAGCAGCGAGATCGCGAGATAGCTCACCCAGAAGACCGGAGCGCCGAGCAACAGATTGATGCGCAGCAACCAGCGCACCAGCATGAGCAGCCCGAAGACCACCGCCACGACGCCGAGCGCGCCCTGGTAGGGCGCCAGCTTGTCCAGCCACTCGCGCGCATCGGGCTTGCGGGTCAGCAAGATGTTCGGCGCAGCCAGCACGCCGACGACAACCAGCAACAGCGCTCCCAGTAAACCCATTGCCGTTCCCCGATCCCGGCGCCATCAGGCGCCGGTCACAAGAGTCCCGCCTCCAGCACCTCGAGCTCGCGCTCGAGACCGCGCCGCTCGTCGGTGTTGCCGCTGTTCCAGTCCTCGTACTTGAGCCGATCGCGGATTTCCTCGGCCCGGCGCACGCGCGGCACCACGGCCTGCGCCTCGTGCAGGCAGATGGCGGCCAGCGCCGATTGCGCGGGCTGAAACGGCATCGAACTTGGCGCCGCCGCCGGCCGCGCGGCCGGCTGAGCACCCTGGATGACTGCGCCGACGCAGCGATCGACCCGCCGCTGCACGACCGCGGCAGCGCGATTGCGCACCTTGCGCAGCAATTCGATCTTGTGGTCGACCTCGTCGCGCTTGGCGTTGTCGACGTGGCGTCCAAGCTGCGCGCGCTGACCCTCGAGTGCGGCGATCTCCATGTCCAGCGTGTCGAGGTCGCCACCGCCGGTCAACGCGCTCAATCCCATCAACAGCAAGCCAATCAGCATCATGGTCTCCCTGGCTGGCGCCCTGATATCATTGCTGACGCATCGCGTTATACAATTGGCCCGTCTGGGCAGTTGTGCTATTGCTGCGCGCCAGCGTTGTCAGAGGTGTTGTATGTCAAAATCACGCGGCAAGAAAGTGCTCATCACGGGTGCGGCCAGTGGCATCGGCCGCTGCACCGCCGAAGAGTTCGCCCGGGCCGGCTACGACCTGGTGCTCACCGACATCAACCAGCCAGCGCTGGACGAGGTGGCCGAGCAGATGCGCGGCCACGGTGTGCAAGTGCATACCTGCGTCTGCGACGTGTCCAAGCAGCGCGAGGTGCAGGAGATGGCGCGCGGCGTGCTGGCCGAGGTCGGCGCCATCGACATCCTGATCAACAACGCCGGCGTCGGTCACACCGGCGAGCTGGTCGACACCTCGCTCAAGACCTGGCGCACGTTGATCGACGTCAACCTGTGGGGACCGATCTACCACGTCTACGCCTTTCTCCCTCACATGCAGGAGCGCGGCTCGGGCCAGATCGTCAACGTGTCGTCGGGCCAGGCCTTCTTCCGGCTGCCGACCTGGGGCGCCTACGCCGCGGTCAAGGCGGCACTCGGCGTCTTCTCCGAGGTACTGCACTACGAGCTGCGCAAGTACGGCATCCGCGTGACGACGGTCTATCCGTTCATGGTCAACACGCCGTTCTACCGCAACATCACGGGCGACACCTGGGCCGCCAAGTTGTCGATGAAGCTGGTGCCCTACTACTCGATGAAGCCCGAGACAGTGGCGCGTATCATCTTCAAGGCGGTCAAGCACAAGCGCAAGGTCGAGACGGTCAGCGTCATCAACGACGTCGCCTTCTACGTCCAGGCGATCCCGTTCGCGCCGGCCATCATCGCCGCCACCACCAACTTTGTGCTCGGCAAGCGCCCCGGCCACGGCGCCGCCGAGCGGAGCGCATGACGATGGGACGCTGGAACGAATTGCGTCAGATGTGGAAACAGCGGCGCGTCGGTTTTCGCATCGACGAGGTGATGAGCGGCACGCACACGTTCGAACCCGGGTGCGGTCCGGCCGGTCGACTGCCGATGGAGTTTCGCGTCACCTGGGGCCACCCGCACCTGGCCGTCTTTGCCAACCCGTTAGGCGACCAGTACGGCAAGGCCGAGCTGGCGGGAACGGTGTCGATCGACTTCCTGTGCCAGGATGCACCCTGCCACGGTAGCTTCGAGCTGAAATACCTGTCGGATCACTCGATCTGCTACCGCTTCGAGTTCGACGCCAACAACGAGCGCTATCTCTATGTCGGCGAGAAGGTCAACATCTGGCCCTGGAACCTGCCGGTGTCGCACACCACCTGCTTTGGCACGCTGATCGAGGCGACGAGCGGCAAGTTGATCTCGCGCTCGGTGTTGCACTTCCGGATGTCGACCATGCTGCCCTTCATGGCCAGCTTCAGGCTCGCTTAACTTCTGACCCGCCGCCGGTAGACTTGCACGTCGACGGTGGCGTTGCCCGCCAGCTTCTGGATGGTGAGCGCGACCGAGCTATTCTCGGGACCGCGGATCGTCTCGACCGCCTCGCCCAGGCTGAACTCCTTGCTCGGCCGCCCCTCGATGCCGACGATGAGATCGCCCGCCACCAGGCCCGCCTCCTCGGCGCCGCCGCCGGCAATGATGCGCGCGATGAGAAACGCGCCAGCGTGTGGCGCCAGCTGCGCGCCGATGCCGGTCAGCTCGAGCTTGGGCTCCTCGCCCTCGGCCAGCGGCGCCAACTCGATCGTGAGCGGTCCGATCGCGTCGCCCGCTCCGACCCGCAGCCCCGAGAACAGCCGACCGTGGTGGTCGGCGGCGGCGACCAGCAAAGACTGCAGACCGGTCCCAAGTCCGCTCAGCTCGAAGTGGCCCTCACCATCGGTCAGCGTGCTGGTGCCGAGCGGCTGCACGCTGGTCTCGGCCGCCGGCCGATCCTCGACCGACACGCGCGCCCCGGCGATCGGCTGCCGCGTCCGCTCGTCGACGACGCGGCCGTACACCCGGCTGCCGCGCTCGAGGCTGAAATCGGCGACCGCAGGCTCGCGCGCACTGGCCACGATGGTCACCGCGCGCGCTGTGCTGGTGGCGTAGCCGCGGGCAGCGATGCGCACCGAATAGGGGCCTGCCGCCAGGCCGCGCACCTCGTAGCGGCCGCTGGCGTCGAACACCGCCTGCGCCCGCTCGGGCCCGCCGCGCAAGCGTCCGAACTCGGGCGCCCAGAGCACGCTGAACGCCGGGACCGGGGTCGAGCCACCACCGTCGGTGACCGTGCCGACCAGCGAGGCGCCGGTGCTCAGGCGCAGCAGCAAGTTGGTGGTCCCGGTCGGCACACCTCCCTCGGCGGCCGGGAACAGGCCAGGCGCGGTCGCCTCGACGTAGTGACGTCCGGGGTCGAGGTGGTCGATCGTGAAGCGACCACTGGCGTCGCTCAGCGCGCTGCGCGCGAGCGCCAGGTCGGGCCCGGTCAGCCCCATCTTCTCGACGAAGGTGGCGACCACCACCGCCCCCTCGAAGGGTCGATCGCCGAGCAGCACCTGGCCGCTGATCAGCTCGCTCGAGGTTGCGCGTTCGCTGCCCGGCCGCAGCTTGATCACGATGCGGTGGCTGACCTGCGCCGCAAAATCGATGCGCGCGCGCCCCGGATTGAAATCCGGGTGACTCGCCTCGACCAGCGCGTTGTCCGGGGCGGTGACCCGAAAGTCGCCGTTCTGGTCCGAGCTGGTCGGCGGAAACACCGCGGCCAGCGCGTCGTCCCGCGGGCGACCAACGCGCACCCGCACCTCGGCACCGGCCACCGGTTGATCGCGCGGATCGACCACGCGGCCCTGATACTCGACGGTCGGCGTCAGATAGACCACGGCGTCGCGAATGCGGGTGCCGGCGCGCGCGAAGAACTGTACCGGGCTCTGGCCCCACTGCGGCGCAAACGGCAAGAAGCCGTCGGCCACCACCTCGACCAGCTCGTAGTTGCCTGGCTCAGGCGGCAGGAAGCGAAAACTGCCATCGCGCGACGACGTCAGGCTATGGGTCGATGCCTCGTGCAGAAAGGTCAGCTCGGCCCCCGCGATCCCGATACCCGATCCGCGCGAGATGACGTGGCCGGCGAGCTGCCCATTGCCTGCGTTGGGATCGCGCTCGCTGCGCGGCAGCGCAAACGGCAGCGGTGTCGCAGCTGCCGGCGACGGGTCGACGGCGACCAGCGCGCGCGCATCGGTGTCGGCTGGCTCGGGGTCGGGTTCCGCTGCAACCGGCGGCGTGGCAGACACGGCGGCCGGCTGCGGCCACCGCTGCCAGAGCAGCAAGCCAGCGAGGGCGACCGCGATCAGCAGGGCAATTTTCCATCGGCGTCGCATGGCAAAAATGTACCGGCCTGGACCACGCGAGGCAATGGTGCGTCCACAGCGACGTGTGATATAGACGCCGCCATGAACGATGAACAGACGATGCGACCGTTGACCGACCGCGCGGTGCGAGCGCTGGTCGCCATCAACTGCGCCGTGCTGGCTCTTCTTATCGGTTATGTCATCGTCATCTTCGCGCGCGCGCCCGACAGCTTTGCCGTCCACTTCGCGATCGCTGGCGTACCCGACCAGTGGGTCGACAGCGAGCGCGAGACCTGGTTTCTGCTGCCAATCTGCGCGCTGGTGACCGGTGTTGGACTGATCGCGCTGGCGCTGCTGGAACCCCGGCTGCGGCTCCATCTAATTGGCCTGCCGCAGCGCGCCCGGTTCGAGGCCCTGCCGCCCGCGCGGCAGCGGCCACTGATCCGCGAAGTGATGCTGTTCATTCTCACCATCGCGCTGGTCGACACGCTGGTGCTCGGCGCGTTCGAAGTGACGATGGTTGGCTTAGGCCAGACGCCGCCCGAGACGCCAACCCGGTGGCTGACTGGCGCCGCGATCGCGCTTTATCTGCTGATCTGTGTTTCCTGGTTGCTGGTGTTGCGCCAGCACCTGGTTCGAGCACTGGCCGAGCCAGCCAGCAACTGACCCGTCGTCGGCAAGCCAGAGCGCACCGGCAGCAGGAGCTTGAAGATGAGCACCATTTCGACCTGGAGACGCTTCGGCGCGTGGTTGCTTCCGGCCTGTCTCGCCGCGGTCGCGCCGATCGGCAGCTGCGGCTGTCCAACCAACAACACCATTGGCGGTGGCGACAGCGGCGGCGGCGGCCAGGATGCTGGCGGCGGTGGCCAGGACGGCAGCAGCCAGGACTCCGGCAATGTCGGCCACGACGGCGCCACCGGCTACGATGGCGGCATCTACACCTACGACAGCGGCCAGGTCGTCGAGGAGCTGTGCCCGATCGCGTCGCAGAAGCCTGCCCAGTGCCAGGGCGAGCTGGTCGAAGGTTCCAACAATCTGTGCGACGGGCTCGACAACGATTGCGACGGCAACATCGACGAGGGCTGTCCGTGCATGCCGGGCGCCGTGCAGCGCTGCTTCCGCGGTCCGCCTGGCCACCGCAACATCGGGGCCTGCAGCGACGGCCAGCAGCTGTGCGAGATGCAGGGCGAGGCCGGTGGTACCTGGGGCGCCTGCGAGGGCGGCATCTCGCCGCGCGGCGAGGTGTGCGACGACCTCGACAATGATTGCAACGGCTGCAGCGATGAGGTCGAAGGGTGCGTCCAGCCGCAGGGCACCTGCCCGGCGCCCGGCGATTTGCGTACTCCCGATGGCCGGCCTTTCACCAACTACCAGCTGCGCGGCGGCGACTTTTTTCCCGGCGCCAATGCGGTCGCCTGGCACTGGAACGTCGCGGGCACACCGTGCGACAAGATGTTTCAGGCGCTGCCCGGCTCCACCGCCACCGCGGCCAACGGCCAGCTCAGCTTCACGCTGCACAACCCCGACAACCGCGAGGCCTCGATCGACTTCACGCTGAGCGGCGACTACGTGGTGACCATGGAGGTCACGCTCAACGGCGGCGATCAATTCAGCTGCACCTGGGTCATCCACGTTCGCGCGCCCGGACTGCGGGTCGAACTGTGCTGGGATGTGACTGGACCGACCTCGGTCAGCGCGGGCGGACCGATCGACGTCGACCTGCACCTCGGCAAGACCGGCACCACGACCCAGTGGTTCACCGCCAACGACTGCTACTGGACGACCTGCCGCGGCCAGAACGGGATCTGGGGCTACACCAACACCGCCATCTCCAACTGCACCGGACCCGGATCGCTCGGCGGCTTTGCCGGCAGCTGCCCCAACCCCCGCCTCGACATGGACAACGTCGACATCGTGGCGCGCTACCTGCCCGAGAACATCAACATCGACGTTCCAGGGGATGGCGATCAGTTCCGCGTGATGGTTCACCACTGGACCACGGCCGATCGCGCCGCCCACCCGCTGGTCAACATTTACTGTGGCGGCGAGCTCAAGGGCACCTACGGGGCGGCCCCCGACTTGGTCGAGGGCTTTGACCAGGGTGGCATGGCCAGTGGCGGCTCGATGTGGCGAGTGGCCGACGTGACCACCCAGGTCAACAGCAGCGGCAACACGACCGGCTGTGTCCTGACGCCGCTGCGCAATGCGTCCGGCACCAGCTACCACGTGACCAACGACGATTCGGCGTTTTGATCTTGCGCCTTCGATTCGCGCTCGCCCCTGGCATAAAAAGCCGCGCTGCGTGACGACGGACGTGGCGCGCATGGCCATGTCATGCCGCGCCGCGCAATCGCCATAAAATCACTTGACTTATAGTGGGCCTCATGGGACGGATTCGCCTCAAAATGAGCAGCAACTGGGTGGTGACGACGGCCAAACGGCCGTTCAAGAAGTGTGAAGTCGAGCTTTTGTAGGGCGGAGGCAGTTCAACAGCGATACACGGGCACCGCATTGCAACCAAGGACGGCCTGTTACCCAGGCGCCAAGTCACGAACGGTGCAACGGTGCAAAGGAGACTCGCAATGAAAAAGTTCGCAGCAGCAGTGATGACGGTTGGTCTGGTGTTCGTTTTCGCGTGCGTGCAGAAGGCCACCAAGGAAGAGTGCCAGGCGGCCTGCAAGAAGCAGGCAGAGCTGCAGAACGCAGCCAAGCCGAAGGCGCCGGGCGATGACCCGGTGGCCGCGGTCAGAGCCAAGTTCGCGCAGCAGATCGCCGACGCCGAGAAGGCAGTGGCCGACGCCAAGGCCACGGTCGCCAAGGAGTACGAGCCGAAGCTGGCCAAGATCAAGAAGGACGCGGACAAGGCCAAGCTGAACGAAGAGATCACCAAGAAGCAGGACGAGAAGGTGAAGGACCTGCTGCCCAAGATCGACGAGGCGAAGAAGGCCCAGGAGACCGAGCTCAAGGCCGCCGTCGACGCCAAGGTGAAGAAGGACAACGAGGCCAAGGCTGCTGCCGAGAAGGCGCTGACCGCGTGCGTCGATGCTTGCGTCAATGGCGGCACCGCCAAGACCAAGACCGACTGCCAGGCCAAGGCCGCCAATCTCGAGGCCTATGGCAAGTGCCAGTAGTCGTCGCCTGATCCCAGTCGACTCTTAGCCAGACAATCCGATGTACCGTATCGATCGCGCGACCGCGCGAACTGCACCGGTCTGATCCCCGATTGAAAAGCGTTTTGCAGTAGCGCAGACTCGTCGCGCGCTTGGAGGCGAGTGCATGATCGCGTTTCTGGTGGGTCTGCTGCTGCTGATACTCGGCTACGTGTTCTACGGCCGCCTGGTGTCTGCTTCGATCCCACCCGACCCTTCGCGACCGACGCCGGCCTTCGCGCTGCAGGACGGGGTCGACTTCGTGCCAATGTCGACCTGGCGCATCTATCTGATCCAGTTGCTCAACATCGCCGGCCTGGGCCCGGTATTTGGTCCCATCCTGGGCGCGCTCTGGGGACCGCAGGCGATGCTCTGGGTGGTCTTCGGCTGCATTCTCGGCGGCGCGACGCATGACCTGCTGGCAGGCACCCTGTCGGTCCGCAACAATGGGGCCGGACTGCCTGAGTTGATCGGCCACTACCTGGGAAGGACGGCGCGCCACTTTTCGACCGTCTTCATCCTGGTGCTGATGGTTCTGGTGGGCACGGTCTTCGTCAAAGGGCCAGCCGGGCTCATCGTCAGGATCCTGCCAGCCGACGCCGTCGGCGGACTGTTCGGGCCGGGCGCGACCGCGCTGCTCGAGTCCAAGGCGCTCGACACGTCGATCTGGCTCTGGATCGTCATGGCGGTGATCTTCATCTACTACGTACTCGCCACCCTGCTCCCGATTGACAAGTTGATCGGTCGCATCTACCCGCTCTTTGGCGCCTGCCTCCTGATCATGGTGGCCGGACTGTTCTTCTCGATCGTGACCGGCCGAATCGCGGCACCGCCCTTCGAGTTGACCAACCTGCATCCGGCTGGAACGCCGGCCTGGCCGATCATCTTCATCACCGTCAGCTGCGGCGCCATCTCGGGCTTTCACGCCACCCAGAGTCCATTGATGGCGCGCTGCCTCAAGACCGAAAAGGACATGCGCCTGGTGTTCTACGGCGCCATGGTCGTCGAGGGGATCATCGCTCTCATCTGGTCGGTCGCGTCGGTTGGCTACTACGGCGGCGTTCCCGGCCTGGCTGCTGCGATGGGGCCGGCATTCAATCCGGCGATCGTGGTCCACGAGGTCTGCGTGGGGACGATGGGCGCGGTCGGCGGTGCGCTGGCGGTGCTCGGTGTGGTCGTGCTGCCTATCACCTCGGGCGACACTGCGTTTCGCGCCGGCCGGCTGATCGCCGCCGACTACCTCGGGCTGTCGCAGCACAGCGCGATCAACCGCTACCAGGTGGCGTTGCCGCTGTTTGCCATCTCGCTCGCGCTCAACTTCGTGCCGTTTGGCATCGTCTGGCGTTACTTCGGCTGGGCCAACCAGACGCTGGCCGCGGTGACGCTGTGGGCCTGCGCGGTGGCGCTGGCGCGCAAGGGATCCTGGTGGTGGCTGGCAGCGCTGCCCGCGACGTTCATGACCGTCATGACGGCGACCTACATTCTGGTCGAGAGCAGGCAAAACGGTTGCTTCGGTCTCGATCGCGCGCTGGGGACCGGTATCGGTCTGGTGCTGGGGGCAGCCAGCCTGGGATACTTCTTGTTCAAGCTCGCTGCACTGAAACAGGCGGGGGACAAACCGCCGTTGTCTCCGCCGTGCGCTGCGCCGACGACGTGAACGAGGGATCGAGATCGGAAATGAGACCTGCGATGTCCAATCGTCCGACCTGGGGTGGACTGATCGCGATCAGCGTGCTGGCCGGCGCAGCACCGGTGCAAGCCGCCGAGTCCGCGCGGATCACGGTCGCGGTCGCGCCCTACACCACCTCGTCGACCGACGAATACTGGTGGCTGGGTTTTGCACTGACCGACGCCATGGAGGCGCGGCTGGCGCAATCGCCAACGCTCAACACGCTGACCGTCAAACAGTGGAGCGCCGTGCTGCGCGAGCGCGACCTGCCTTCGGAGGCGGGTGCTGGCGATGCCGACCTGACCCGTGTCGGCAAGCTGCTGGGTGCACGCTATGTCGTCAGCGCCAGCTACCAGGCGCGCTGGCCGGACCTCAAATTGATGCTGCGCGTGATCGATACCAGCACCGGCCGCAGCGCGCTCGACCACACGGTGCAGGGGTACGTCGACCGGCCGGCCGAGATCGAGGGCAAGCTGGCGCTGCCGGTCTTCGCGCTGCTCAAGCTGCCGCTGCCGGTCGCGCCCATCAGGGTCAAGGACCTGTATGCGTTTCGCGCGACCATGCTGTGCAAGGAGGCGGCGCTGATGCAGAGCCTGTCCCCGCGGGCCGAGCCGACGCTGCCGGCCGGGCTGGTGACGCAGGCGCGCGGCAACTGCGAACAGGCGCTCGCAGCCGACCAGACCTCGGTCGACGCGCTGGCGAGCCTGGGCATCCTGCAGGCGGTCGCCGGTGATCGTGCCGCAGCGCTGGCCACGCTGACCAGGGCGCAGGGCTATGCCCGGCGTCCCGGGCTGCCCGACCTGGCGCTGTTCTGGGTACGCTTTCGAGGCGGCGATCGCGCGGCCGCCATCGCTGGCCTGCGCGAGGCCGTGGCCAGGCGGCCCGGCTACCTGCACGCACGCGGTTTGCTCGGCCAGGCACTCAACGAGATGGAACAATTTACCGCCGCCAAACAGGTCTGGCTGGACTACCTGGCGATCGCGCCCGGCCATCCGTATGCGCTGACCCAGCTCGGCTACACGCTGGCAAAGCTGGGCGACTTTGACGGCGCCATCGCCCGCAGCGTCGAGGCACTGGCGCAGGTGCCGGACGACCCGATGCTGCTGATCGAACGCGGCTCGCGCGAGATCGACGCCAAGCGCTGGGCCGAGGCCGAGGTATCTCTGCGCCGCGCGCTCGACCTGGCGCCGCGGCTGGCGGTCGCCTATTTGCGGCTTGGCTTCATCTACCTGCAACGCGACCAGCTCGACCTGGCGCGGCCGATCCTGCAGAAGGCGCTGGCCGAGGCCGACCTCGAGAGCGAGCGCCGGGTACGCGGCGTCGCCTGCTTCGACCTGGCCAAGCTCGAGGCGCGCTCGAAGCGGTTCGAGGCAGCGCTGGCCATGCTCGACCAGGCCGTCAACGAGGGTTACACCCGGGTCGACGCCTACGAGAGCGACCCCGACTTCCGCGTGATTCGACCCGATCCGCGCTTTGTGGCGCTGATCCAACGTCTGCGCGCCGGTGCCCCGGCGGCGTCCCTCTCCAGGGACTTCCAAGGGTCGCGACCGGGGACGAAATGAAACGATCGCAGATCGCCACCCTGGGCACGCTGCTGCTCGCACTATTGCTTGCGGCGGCCGCGGATCCGACCGGCGCTGCCGCCGCCGACGCGCCGCTCGACGTCCGGCTCGGTCAGCACATCGGCGCCGCCATCATGAGCGGTTCGTTCGTCTGGGCCGTGCTGATCGCCTTTGCCGCTGGCGTCGTGGTCAGCCTGTCGCCGTGCGTCTATCCGCTGATTCCGATCACGATCGCGATCTTCGGCGGTCGTGGGCAGACCAGCTATCGCCGCGGGTTCTGGCTCAGCCTCTGTTACGTCGTCGGCATGGCGCTGTTCTACACGGCCGCCGCCGTCGTCTTCTCGCTGCTCGGGCTGGCATCGGGGTCGTTCATGGCGATCCCGGCCGTGGTGCTGACCATTGCCGCCATCGGCCTGGCCATGTCGCTGTCGCTGGTCGGCGCCTTCGAGCTGGTGTTGCCAGCCAGCTGGATGACACGGCTGTCGGCGATCGGTGGCGCCGGCGCCTGGGGTGCCTTTCGCATGGGGCTGGTGGCCGGCATCATCGCCGCCCCCTGCGCCGGGCCGGTGCTGATCTTCATCCTGGCGCTGATCGCCAAGCAGGGCGAGATCCTGCTCGGCATCGCGCTGATGGTCGCCTATGCGCTGGGCATCGGCCTGCTGTTTCTGGTGCTGGGAACATTTTCGCAACTGATCACACGCCTGCCCAAGAGCGGCTCCTGGATGGAAACGGTTCGCGGCACGCTCGGCTACGGCATGCTGTTCGCGTCGATCTACCTGGCGGTGCCGCACCTCAATTTTCTGGACGTGCTGCCAACGCTAGCCAGCGGCCAGGCTCTGGTGATCGGAGCGGTCGCTGCGGTCGTCGCCGGCGTGGCCGTGGGCGCGCTGCACCTGTCGTTCCACGACGGGGTGCGCAGCCACCTGCTGCGCAAGATCCTGGGAATGGTGCTGTGCGGCGCCGGCGCCATGCTGCTGGTCGAGGTGCTGGTGGCGGCGCCAGCCGGTGCGCCGCAGCTCGCCTGGCGCAGCGACCACGACGCGGCGCTGGCCGCTGCCGTCGCCGACAAGAAGCCGGTACTGATCGACTTCGGCGCCGAATGGTGCACGGCGTGCAAAGAGCTGGAGCACAAGACCTTCACCACCCCACAATTCGCCGCGGCGGCCGAGCGCTTCGTGCTGGTGCGCATCGACTGCACCGAACTGACCGATCCGATCAGCGCGCTGTGGGAGCGTTATGGCATCCAGGGGCTGCCCAACGTTGTCTTCGTCGATTCGACCGGCCGTGCGCTGGCCGATCCGCGGGTGACGACATTTTTATCGGCGCAGCAGTTTGTGGCAGAGATGTCCAAAGTGAGATAAGTCGAGGCCGTTGTCACGACAGGAGGTTGGCATGAGGACGGTCCATGCGCTGCTGGTTGCCGGGCTGTGCGGCGACGTGCTCGTCGGCTGCGGCATCCCCGAGGAGCGCTACGTCAAGAAGGTCAACGAGGCTGAACAGCTGCGCCAGGATCTGGAGGGCGCGCGCGGCCAAATGCGGGCCTCCGAGAAGCAGAAGGTGGCGCTCGAAGCCGCGGTGCGCGAGAAAGGCGACCTCGGTGAGGCGCTGGCCAAATCGAACAGGCGCGTGCTCGAGATGGAAGACACGCTGGCCAATCGCAGCCGCGAGATCAGCGAGCTGGGTGGCAAGGTGCAGCAGCTGGAGAGCGAGCGGGCGGCACTGAGCACGAAGCAGCAAAAACTTCTCGACGAAAAGCGGACGCTCGAAGCCAAGACGCAGGAGTACGACGCGCTGGCGGCCAAGCTCAAGGAAGAGGTCGACGCCGGCCGCATCGAGCTGACCAACCTGCGCGGCCGCATGGCGGTCAAGCTGAGCGACAAGGTGCTTTTCCCCTCGGGTAGCGCGCGCATCCAAGACGAGGGCAAGCAGGCGCTCGCCAAGCTGGCCGAGGTATTCAAGAGCATGCCCAGCAAGGCGCTGCGCATCGAGGGCCACACCGACAACGTGCCGGTGGCCAAGGCCGGCCCGCATGCCAGCAACTGGGACCTATCGGCGGCGCGCGCGCTCGCCGTCCTCAACTACTTGCAGGAGGCCGGTATCGACGCCTCGCGTCTGTCGGCCGAGGCGTGCGGCCAGTACCGGCCCATCAGCAGCAACGACACGCCCGAAGGGCGCGCCCAGAACCGGCGCATCGAGATCGTGATAGTGCCGCTAGCGTCCTGATCCTGATCCGCCCGCGTCCTCGACCGCCCCGCCCGGTTTGAGTTTCGCCAGCGCCTCGTCGATGCGCGCCCGATCGAAGCCGAGCACCAGCTGACCTCCGATGTCGAGCACTGGCACGCCGCCGCCCGCAGCGTGCGCGGCGCGCAACTTGGCGTCGAGCTCGCGCTGCGCGGTGGCCGAGGCCTCGACGTCACGCTCGACAAAAGCAATGCCGCGCTGCTTGAGGTAGGCCTTGGCCTGCTTGCAGAAGCCGCACCAGGGTGCGCTGTAGAGCACCACCCCACCGGCGGCCGCAGCCAGCGGTCCGGTTGCGTTCGCCACGGGTCGCCGATAGCGGCTCATCGGCCGCGCCGTATAGCGGCCGTCGGCGTCGGGCCGGGTCAGATCGGCAAAAAAGACGAAGCGATCGGCCTGCCGTTGCTCGGGCGATCTGGCCAGGTCGACCACCATCACCCGTGCCCGCAGCGACAGCGGGATGTCGTCCGGCCGCTCGACGTTGATCGGCCGTCCCTGCTCGTCGAGCACCGACAGCAGCAACTGCTTGGTATCGACGCCAAAGTTGAACGGATCCGGCAGCGCCACGGCACCGTCCGCGGCCCCGGCGACTGGACCCCGGCAGGCCGTTAGCAGCAAACCGACGACGACTGCCAACACCATGCGATCGCACGCCATTGTGACGACCTCGCTTGCGCCTGCGTGATACAATAGATCGCATCATGCGCGCACCCAAGATATCCGCCGCCGCAATCGCGCTGCTGGGTGCGAGCTGTGGCGATCCCTCGCTGGTCGCCGAGGACGCTTCGGTCCAGGTGACCTTGATCGAGCCGGCGAGCGGCGGCCAGCTTCCGCTGTCGGCGAGCATCGCCGTTGTGGTCGCGGCCAAGGCCACGGCCGGCGCCGTGACCGCGATCGAGCTCCACGTCGCGGTCGCCGATTGCCCGGTCGATCAGTCGTGCGAACGGCTCACACTGACGCGCGGGGCCGATCAGTTCGTGGACGGCCGCGCGCGGTTTTGCCTGGCCACCCACCTGGCGCCGATCGACCGCTGTCCGGACGAGGCACAGCGGCTCAGCGTCGCCGGCCTGCGCAACGGCCAGCCGCTGCGGTTGTGGGCCACGGCCGCGGCCAGCGCCGAGCGCAGCCATCGCGGCCGCAGCGAGGAACGCAGCCTGACGCTGGTCGACGACCTGGCGCCGGTGGTGACACTGGGCGGCGGCATCAGCTTCGAGGATGACACCTACGGGCCAGGCGACCGGATCTCGATCGCGGTCCAGGTGGTCGACGACCAGTCCGGAATCGGCCGCGTCGTGCTGCACAAACGCGGCCTCGACGGTCGGGCTGACGCCATGGAGACCTGGCAGGTGGTGTCGGGCATGACCGCACTGAGCGGGATCACCACCATCGAGGTGCCGCGCGATTTTCTCTGCCCAGGCACCTTCACCATCGAGGTCGACGTCGCTGACGCAGCAACGCCTCCCAACGCCGCCACCGTGACGCTCGGCCCTGGTTGCGTCGGTGTCTGCTCGGATCACACCCCGCCCGGCTTCGAGAACGTCCAGCTCAGCTTCGTCGGTGAGACCCGCACGCCCGCCTTCGCCACGGCAGGCGAGCGGCTGACGCTGTCGTTCCGGTTGGACGATGACCTGTTTCTCGATCGGCTGCCGCTGGTCGAGCTGGTCCAGAGCGGTCGGGTCGTCGCGACCGCGGTCAGCCCGTCGGTGCAGCACGAGGCTGGCGTACCCGGGGCCGCCTACGTCTATAGCTACATCGTCGGTGGCTATGAACCTCCGGGTAGCTACCAGGTCCGGGTGACGGCGCAGGACCCGCACTGCAACATTGGTCAGGTCGAGCTGCCACTGATCTTGGACTTCACGGACTCGCCCACCAATCTGCGTCTGTTCAACGATGCGCGCAGCGCCGACTCGATCGCGCTGGCCTGGGATCTACCGACCGCGGTGACCCCGCCGCGGCTGCACCTGTTCTATCAACCCTACCAGACCACGCCGTTCGAGGACGACTACGTCGAGGTCCCGCTGCCAAACAACCTGTCGCCATTTGTACACGACGGCCTGACCGCGGCCACCCAGCATGCCTATCGCCTGGTGGCCGAAAGCGCGGTGACCGCCGGCCTGTTCACCGATGCCGCCGAGCTGCGGCCGGTCTGCACGCTGCCGGCCTTGCCCTCGCTGCTGGTGGGTAAACGCGCACAGAGCTGGGTCGAGATCGCGGTCGGTTACAATGACAACCCGAGCGGCACGCCGCTGCACCTGCAGCGCTGCCTGGGCACACTGTGCGGCGCCGCCAATACCTGCCAGGCAGCCAGCGGCACCTGCCAAGATCTCGGGTCGCGCACGCCCGGGACCATGCAGGTCGACGGCCTGGTTGCCGACACCTGCTACGCCCTGGTGTTGACCGCCGGGGGCTGCGGCAGCGACGCCACACCGATCACGGTCTGCGCACTGACGCTGCCCAAGCCGGCGTATCCGGGTTGGATCGACGTCGCCGATCGAACCATCGACTCGATCACATTCCGCTGGCAGCGGGTGATGGCTGGCGACGAGGACCCGGTCCGCAACTACGAGCTGATGATCGGCGCTGGCGGTCCGGTCGTCGTCATCGCCCAGACTGACGTCGGTACCGACCCGACCTACCAGGTACGCGGCCTGGCCCCGGGCCAGGCGGTCGCGGTCAGCGTCCGCGCCCGGCGCGCCAGCGATTCGGCGGGCGACTACAGCCCGGTCTTCACTGCCTATGCGCTGGCCGTGGTGCCGCCACCTCTCTCCGGCCACGCGCCGCGGTACGATCAGATAGAGCTCACGCTCGACACCGGCGCCAACGCCGACAACTGCAACACCGAGTACAGCATCGTCGATACCTCGACCGCTGCCTACGTCGACACCAACGGCACCGAGGCGACGGCACCGGCCTATGCGCCGATCGGCGTTCAGTGCACCGGCCCGCACTTCCCGACGACGCTGCTGGTGACCGGGCTGCTGCCCGACAGCGACCACGTGTTCGAGATCGCGGCCCGCAACCACGACGGCATCGACACGGCGAGCGCGCGCAGCGCGACCATCGTCACGCTGGCGCGCGTGCCGCCGGCGCCGCAGGTCGACAGCGACGGTCGCGGTGGTCTGTTCGTCACCATCGTTCCGTCCACCAACCCGGCCCGGACGCGCTTTGCCATCGGGGTCGGTGCCGACCGCTATGCGACGCTGGCCGGCCAGCTTGCGGCAACGGCATTCTTCGCGACGCTGCAGCAGTGGCACGGCACAGTCAATGGGGTCGACGTCGTGGGCACAGTGCCCGATACGCTGACCGCGGTCGCGATCTACGTCGAGAACGCGGCGGGGGTGCCGTCCAGCCAGGCCTCGCCCGCGGCGTCGGTCTGGACCGCGCCGGTGCCTCCGCTGCTGTTGACCGCGCGCGCGATCAGCGCGTCGACCGTGCGCGTCAGCTGGGCGCGCGGCAGCAATCCCGCGGCCACCCGGTTCGAGATCGAGCGCACCTCGCCACTGCCCTCGTTGAACAGCTCGGACATCACGATCGACGATAGCAACCTGACCGCCAACACCGGCCACAGCTACCGCGTGCGGGCGCTCGGCCAGGAGCCGACGCCGCAGCGCTCGACCTGGGTCGGCCCGGTCTCTGCCATCACGCCACCAGCGCCACCGGCGCAGCCGGTGGTCACGCCGCTCGCAGACGAGCATCAGCTGAGCCTGGCGCCAGGGACCGGCGACGCCAACCCGGCCACGACCCCGGTCGCATACATGCTGGACGGCCTGTACGTGCGCGGCGACGGCACGCTGGGCAGCGGCACGCCCGACGCGCAGACCTTCGTCGCCAAGAACGCGCTACCGACGGTGACCGTCGGCAACCTGGGTCCAGCCTCGGCGCACGCCGCCAAGATGGTGGCGCGTGGGCTCGACCAGTCATTGGTCGAAAGCGCAGTCGTCAACCAGCACACCCGCCCCGCCCGGCCAGGCGACATCGTCTTTGGCAACAACAACGGGACCACTCAGCTGCAGCTGTCGTGGGCTGGCAGCGGCAACCCGAGTGGTACGGCCTACCTGGTCGAGCGCGCGGCCGATGGGATCAATTTCGCTGCCGCTGGCCGCACAACCGAAACCTACCTGGTCGATACCGGGCTCACGCCCGGCGGGACCTACACCTATCGGGTCACGGCTGACGCCAACGGCCTGACCAGCGTCGCCACACCCAGCGCCGCCGACACGACGTGGCCCGTGGCGCCGCCAGCGCCGACGCTGAGCGTTCCGGGCACGGGCGTCTACACCGATCTGCTGATCGCGCTGGCCAGCGACACCAACCACGCCAGCGTCGAGTACGCGATCCGGGTACGGTTGAGCAGTGGCGACTTCTGGGTGTCCGCGACCGGCGCGCTGGTCGGCGCCGAGATCTGGCAACTGCGGTCGGCCTGGTCCAATGCCTGGGTGACCGGACTGCTGGCCAACACGCAGTATCCGGTGGCCGTGTTCGCGCGCAACAGCGTGCGCGATCCGCAGCAGGAGGGCGCAACGGCACTGCGCTACACCGCCGCTGTGGTCCCCGGGGCACCGACGGTGACCCCGTCGCGCGTGCGCAATGACGCGCTCAACATCACCCTCAGCGCGGCCTCCCCGCCCAACCCGACGACGACACCGGTCGCCATCCGGGTCAACTGCGGCAGCGCACAATTCCTGCAAGCCACCGGCACACTCGGCGCCAGCCCGGTGTTTCGTGTCCCGGGGGACTGGGGTTCGGCCATCTCGGCGATCGGCCTGGCGCCCAACGCGCGTTGCAACGTGGACGTCGCCGCGCGCAATCCGGACGGCCTGGTGACGCCCTATTCCGCCACCGGCGCGACCTGGACCGCACCCGCGGCACCGACGGCGGTGGCGATCATTGCGCGCCAGGTCTCGGCCCAGCTCAGCTGGGGTGCCAGTGCGGCCGCCAGCTATCGCCTCCTGCGCTCGACCGATTGCAACAGCTATGCGCCGCTCGGCGACACCGCAGCGCTGGCCTACACCGACCCCGCGCTCACGCCCAGCCACACCTACTGCTACCGGGTGTACGGGCTCAACCCCGACGCGCCACCGGTCGAATCGCCGCAGTATGCTCAGTCGAGCACCGCCACGCTGGCGCCGACGCCACTCAAGCCGACCGACCAGATCGTCAAGAGCCGCAATGGCGCCTCCAATCCGGTGCCGCCCAACACGAGCGACAGCCCGGTGACGACGCTGGTGCCGACGTTTTCGGCCACACACCACGACGAGGCGACACCGACCGATGCGGTCCAGGTGCAGCTCGAGGTGCAGGACAATGCCTCCAACCCGGTCCGGACGTCGACCACCAACCTGGCGCCGCTGGTCGCCAACAACGCGCGCACCCCCGACCTGACGATGCCCTACATTATCGAGCCGCTCGACTTTGTCGCCGGCACTGGCTTCGCCGCGGTCGGCGGTAACGGGCTGACGCGAATCTTCGCGCTCGAAGGCAACGGGACGCGCCACTTTCACGCGTTGACCGTGCGCCAAAACTTCTGGACCACGCTCGCCGACGCGACCGTCGCACCAGGCGCCGGCGCTGCGCTGGCTTACGACCCGGCTGGCCACAAGATCTACGCGCTGGTCGGCGGCGGCAGCAACGTGCTGTTCACCTACGACGCGACCAACGACCGCTGGGGGACGCTTGCTCCGCCGCAATCGCCGATCGGATGCGGCAATGTCAACGCCAACGGCGCGATCGCGGTGGGGACGGTGAGCACCACGCTCGCCCACTACGTGTACGGCGGCACCGGCGCCGGCGACGTGCTCTGGATGTGGGACAGCAGCGGCTGGCGTTGTAGCGCCATCCCGTTGCCATTCACTCCGGGGGCCGGATTTGGACTCGCGGTGATGGGTAGCGTGCTCTACGTGGCTCAGGGCGGCGGCACCAACAACTTCCAGGCGTGCAGCCTGGTCCCGGCTGGACCAGTCACCAGTTGCAGCACGGGCTGGACGCCGCTGCCCGCGGTACCAACTGCGGTTGGCCAGGGCGGCGGCCTGATCGCCGAGACCAGCAGCGGATCACGGCTCTACGTCACGACCGGCGGCGCGAGTGCCAGCGTCTACCGCTACGCATTTGGCGCGGGCCAGCCCACCACCGGGACGCACACCCTGCTCGGCCTGTTGCCCGCTAGCAGCAGCGCGTTCGGTGGCAACCGTCTGGTCTACTTCGACCTCGACAGCCGGCTCCACGCCCTGGCCGGTGACAGCGACAAGATCTGGTTCTACGATCCGGCCGGTCTGGTCTTCGCTGGTACGCCACGCAATGCCGTGGGCGACCTCGCGCAACCGCTCACCAGCGGCTTCAGCTACCGGTTCCGCATCACCTATGCCGATGCCGACGGTTGGGGCACACCGGGCGACTGGCAGAACTTCAGCATCAGCGTGCCCTGAGCAAGCGCGTACAACACGACACGGTTGGCGTCGAGATCGATCGTACGGGCAGGATCGAAGGTCGCGAGCTAGAACTTGTACTTGGTGCTGATCGCGTCGGTCTTGACCTTGAGCTCGCCGTACTTGGTCAGCAACTCGGCTTCCTTGGTCGCCAGTGTGCCGTAGTCGCTGCCGAGCTTGCCCTCGTCCTCGGTGGTCGGGTTGTCCTTGGTCTTGTCGAACCAGGCCACCAGCTCGTCGTGCGTCTTGGTCATCGGCTCGATCTGGCCCTTGAGCTCGTCGCGGGTCTTGGTCAGATCGCCAAACGTCTTGTCCTTCTTGGCCTTGGCATTGGCCTTGGCAAGCCACGCCTCGAACGCCGCGTCGGCCTCGTTGACCTGCTTGAGCAGGTCCTGGTACTTGGTTTCGGCTGCCTCTTTGCTCGTCGCAAACGTGACCTTGCGCGCCTCGAGTTCCTTGGCCGCGGCGTCGGCCTTGGCCTTGTCCGCCGTCTCGGTGGCCTTCGTCGCATCATCGGCCGCCTTGGTCACATCGTTCGGAACCTTGGGCGTCGAGGCACATGCCCAGAGACCCAACGCGGCCAGCGCAACCACTGCAGTAAACAACGCTCGCATCGCTACCCTCCATCGCATCGACTCTCTCCGGTCGACGACGGGGGCGAGAACAGCACACTTCGCGCCAAATGTCGAGCAACCCAGCGTGTGGAAGGTTGCGCGGTGAAGATCAGGTGGCTCCAAACAATGACTGCACGGTGCGGCCGATCTTGTTGATCAGCGAGCTGGAGTAGATGTAGTTGACCATCACGCCGCACGAGGACTCGATGCCACGCGGCCAGCGATTGGCGCCAAAATTGACGTCGTTGATGCTGACCGTGGCGCCGTTGCCCAGGTGGAAATTAGCGACCTGGTTGAGCGATTGCCCCTGGCTGTCATGCTCGGCCGTCAGGTAGTGGTAGACGATGTCGCGCAACGGCTTGCGCAGCACGCGGCAGTAGACTTCGTCGTCGATCCAGGCCGGGTCCGACAGCGCCCGCAGCAGTGCCTGCGGCAGATCGCACGGCGCGCTACCGGTCAGCTGCTGGCACCGGGTCAGCAGCTCGCGCTCGCCGCGTTCGCTGAAGAACTCGACGACGCGGCTCGGCTTGAGCTTGAACTGGTGCGCCTCGCCCTCGAGGATCGGCTTGAGGTAGTGCTTCCAGAACGCCGGGATCGGACTCAGCGTCGCGAAGTTCTTGATCGCCGGTCGGTCCCGCCGCAGCAGTTCGACCACCCAGAAGATGAGCACCTTGCCCAGGCCGAGGCCCGCCAGCCCATTCTGCGCATTGTTGATCGAGTAAAAGATCGCGGAGTCGGGTGTTCCGCTCGCTGCTTGCGTCGTCGCTTCCTCGCCGATGACGTCGTGGATCGAGCGTGCGATGCCGTTGGTCAGCGCCACCTCGATGAACACCACCGGCTCCTCGGGCATCGCCCGGTGGTACAGCGCAAAGCAGCAGCGGTCCGCGCCTAGCCGCCGGCTCATCTCCTCGATGTTGGTCATCGGGTGCACCAGCTCGTGCTTGGCGATGAACTGAATGGCGCGGTAGGACGAGTTGACCGAGATCTCCTCGACGTACATCAACCCTTGCTGGAACCAGCTTATGAACTGGTGCGCGATCTCCTCGTCCAGCGGTTCAAGGTCGGTCTCGGTGCGGCGGCGCGCGGCGATGATGTCGGCACGAAAGTCGAGCAGGAACTTGAGCCCACCCGATGCGTTGAGAAACTTGCGGTAGGCGCGGCGACGTGGCGACTCGATGGCCCGGCGCAACTCGGTGAGCCGGCGACTGAATGTCGAGGCGTCGACGTCGCCTAGCTTCTGCAAGATGGCGAGCTGGGCATCGAGGACGCTGCGCTTGACCTCGAACTCGGCCAGCAGGCGCCCAAAGAAAACGATCCGTTCGGCGTCGGGCAGCGCGCGATACAGCTCGATGAACCGGCGCAGTTCGCTTTCCGAACCGCGATCGGGCGGATGGATCTCGGTCATCTGCCGCACCAGCTCGTCGACTCGGCGGCTGTTCTGCGTGGAAGTCGTCATCGGCTTTTTATACTGCGTTTCGGCGTGCTTGGGCAGACGCGAGGCGCAACGATCTCACTTTTTGGGAGTCTCATCCGACGGCGCGAACTTCGCGGGATCCAAGCCGAAGCTCTTGGCCACGGCGAGCACCTGGGCAAACATGCCGGCGACCATGCCGAGAGGATTGTCGTCGCCGCTGCCGCCACCACCCAGGTGCGTGTAGTTGACCGTGCCGAAGCTCTGCTTGAACGCCTGCGCGATGTTGGGCAAGCCGATGGTGACCAGCTCGCTCATGGCGCGGGCCTGGCCCGAGACCTGGTCGACCTCGGCCATGGCCAGCGCGCGCTCGGCCTCGATCGAGTTCTCGAAGCGCTTGACGTCGGCGTCGCGCCGGCGCAGCTCGAGCTCGAGCCGGACCCGCGCGTCGCGCAGCTGCACCTCGGTCTCCAGGGTGAACGCCTCGCGCTGCCGCTCCTGCTCGAGCCGGCGCGCCGCGACCGCATGGCTCTGCTCGGCCAGCTGGGCCTCGGACACCAGCGCGTTCTGCTCGGCCTGGGCAGCGTAGCGCCGCTTTTCCTCGTCCTTGGCGATCTGCGCCAGCTCGCGCTCGCGCTCCACCTCGCGCGCATTGCGTTCGATCGCGGCCGCGCGCTCGGCCTCGCGCAGCGCGACCCGCTCCTCGCCCTCGATGCGGCGCCGCGCCAGCGCCTCCTTGCGCGCCAGGTCCTCGACTGCCAGCTTGGCCTTGGCCTGATCGGCGCGCAGCATCTCGGCCGCCTCGGTCTCGGTCGCCTGCGCCTCGGCCTGGGCACGCAACATGCGGGTCTGCCGGTCGCCGTCGATCTTGGCCTGCGCCACCCTGCGCTCGGTCTCGGCGCGGCGTTCGGCCAGCTCACGCTGCCGTTCCAGCTCGGCGGTCTCGGCCGTGGTGGCCAGCGCGTTGCGGTAGGCGGCCTGCAGGTCGTTGAACACCTTGTCGCTCTGGATCTTGACGTCCTGGATCTCGATGGTGTCGATGACGACGCCCCAGCCGCGATCGGTGGTGTCGTCGGGTGAACCGCGACCGCTGACCACTGGCGCAATCTCCTGCATCAGGAAGGTCGCGATCGCCTCCTTGCGCTTGGTCAGGCACTCGTCGAGCGACAGGTTGGCGATCAGCCGGCGCGCCGAGCCAATGAACATCTCGCACAGCGTGTCATTGAGCTTCTCGCTGGCCGCCTCGCCAAAGGTGAAGTTGAGCACGCGGTAGGCGATCTCGGGCTCGGCAATGCGGAACACCGCGATGCCCGAGACGCGCACGCCGATCTTCTCGAGCGTGATCTGGTCGGCGACGAACTCGATGCGCTGCAACGTGGTCGGCACGATCGCGACCGACTCCCACGGCCACTTGAAGATGCGCGCGCCCTGACCCGACGCCCGGCGGTTGATCTTGCCGTTCTTGACACAGATCAGGTACTCGCTCGGCTTGGCCGTGACAAAGCCCCACTTCTTGAGCTTGTCCGGATCCTCGATCGGCCGGCCCGCGCGCCAGCCATCGGCGTAGCGGTTGCCATCGTTGGACGGCACCAACTCGACCACCTTGGCCTGGCTTCTCTTCTCGGCGGTGTTTGACGTGGCCATCGTCGCCTCCTGTCGTTTTACGTTGCCGCACCTTGTATGTCCAAGGAACGTGCCAGCGTCGACAGATCGAGAAGATCGAGAAAATGTGCGGCCGCTGCGGCGCGGGCCAGCGAACGCGCCACAGGAGGTCGCGCCAAAAACGATCGCGCGCTCCATTTTGGATCGCGCCCTCGGTGCAGCCGGACATTCCAAACAAACCGCGGTATCGATATACAGGTGCGCGTTCGATCTTAATGAGTGTGACGTTGCTCACCGACCAAGGAAACGGCATGCGATCGATGCAGAGACGACGTCGAACATGGCACGCGGGACTGCTCGTTGTGGCCGCGACTGCCATCTCGCCGACGGCCGCAGCCAGCAGCGCACCAGCCAGCCAGACCGGTGACCGGCGCGTGCTGGTCATGGACATGCAGTTTGGCGGCACGGTCAGCGCCGATGCCGCGCGCACCATGACCGATCTGGTGACCAGCTACCTGTCGCGCATCAATGCGCTCAGCGTGGTGGCTGGAAGCGAGATCACGCAGGTGGCGGTGCTCGAGGGCAAAAAGCAGCAGTACGGCTGTTCCGACAGTTCGTGCCTGGCCGCGCTGGCCGACGCGCTGGGCGCCCGTTACGTCGTGTTCAGCCGTGCCAGCAACCTGGGCCAGACGATCGTGATCCAGTTGCGACTGTTCGATGCCAAGGAGGCACGGTTTCTGGAGCGCTCCACGGTCGAGACGGCGTCGCTCGAGGAGTTGCCCGACCGGCTGCCGCCGGCCCTGGACCGGCTGGTGACGCCCATCCTCGATCCGAGCGAACGTGCTGCCTTGCTCTCGCACCGACCAGCGCCGACCAGCGAACCCGCTGCCGAGCCAGCGCGGGCCGAGCGCGGCATCTCGCCGCTGGTGTGGGGCGGTGCGGCAACGCTGGCGGTCGGCGCCCTGCTCGGCGTCGGCACCATCGCTGGCACCATCTACTTCAATGGCGTGGTGACCGACCCGAAGAGCAGTGGCGTCGCAAAAGAACAGGCCAGGACGCTGGGCGCCGCCATCCTGGTCGGCGGCGGCAGCGGGAGCGCGGTCGTGCTCGCGGCCGGCAGCGTGCTGACGGTCATCGGTCTGTTCGAATGACGGCGTGAGCCACGCGACGCACGCCCGGAGCAACGCAAGATGAAAAGCATCGTCCTGGTCCTGGCAGTGCTGACGGCCGGTGTGGCCTGCCCGCTGTTCGGTGGCGAGGCGCCGCCGTGCGAGACCGACGCGAATTGCCCGAGCAGATCCTACTGCGGACCTGACCTGACCTGCATCGACGGGACGCGACCCGATGCAGCTTCGGCGGCCGACGCCAGCGCGCAGGATGCGGCAGTGGCCGACGGCGGCACCAGCGACAGAGCTTTGGCTGACGTTGCGATCGCTGACCGCGTCGGGATCGACACTGCTGTTGCCGACGTGGCACGGCCAGACACTCACCTGGCCGACACCGCACAGCCCGATAGCGCCACGGCCGATGCCGGTGGCATCGACGCCAGCGGAGCGCGCTGCGCAGCGCCACCGTGCAGCTTGATGCCAGACTCGCCCACCCTGACCTGCCGCGACACCGAGACCACGATCGCGGCCAGCTGCGCTGCGGTGACGGGTGCACTGTTCGGTCAGGACGGACACTTTCTCGACCCGGCGCCCGCCTATGCCACCCCGGCCAGCGGTGTCGTCGAGGATCTGGTGACCGGACTGATGTGGCAGCAAGTCATTTCGATCGCGCCGACGCGCGCGGTGGCCGATGCCGCCACCGCCTGCGCAAACCTGGTACTCGGCGGCCACGACGATTGGCGGTTGCCGAGCTACTTCGAGCTGGTGACGTTGCTCGACTTTGGCCGCGCCTATCCTGACCCGGCGCTCGACCCCAACTTTTTCCCGCCGCCGGCCAACAACTACTTCTGGAGCAGCACTGGCTACAACGGCTACACCTGGGTCATCGACGCCTACGGCGGTGCGCCGTCCATCGAGATCAACACGCTGTCGCTAAGCGAGGCCTACGAGGTGCGTTGCGTGCGCGGCCAGGCGGCCACATTGGGCGACCTGGCCTTTTCGATGGGCACCTATCTCGACCGCCGCACCGGCCTGCAGTGGCAGGGCACCCACCAGCTCGACGTGACCTTGCCGGAAGCGCTCGACAACTGCGACGCACTGGTGCTCGGCGGCCGCGCTGACTGGCGCTTGCCCAGCCTGAAGGAGTTGGAGACCATCGTCGACCGCAGCAATGCGCATCAGACACCGACCGCCACGCCCTTCACTTTTCCGCTGTTGGTCAATGCCACCGAAAGCGGCGAGTACTGGACCACGACGCCGGCGCTGACGGGCTACGATTACGGCTTCTGGGTGATCTTCTTCAGCAGCGGCCAGTACGCGGAACGCTATTCCAGCGGCAATCGCTATGCGCGCTGCGTGCGTGGACCATGAGTGACAACAGGAGGAATCGCATGCGAGGACGATTGGCATTGTTGGCAGCGCTCGGGAGCGGCCTGGCCGGTTGCCAGCTGTTTGGCCTGGGCGACCTGCCGTGCGAGACCGACACCAACTGCCCGGCCGACCAGTACTGCGCGGCGGAAAAGGTATGCCGCACCGGTCTACGGCAGACGAGCGTCGACGCTGGTAGCGACGCCGGCGTGGCCGGAGACGCTGCTGGCACCGATCGGGCGCAGTCCGACAGCGCTGGCCATGACTCCAGCGGCAGCGACGCCAGCGTGGGCCACGACACGGCCGGCGTCGATCTCGGCGGCGGCGGCCGGTGCGAGAGCCCGCCGTGCAGCCTGATGCCCGACTCGCCGACCGCCACCTGCCGCGACGGCAACACCACGGTGGCCACAACCTGCCCGACCGAGGGCAACTTGTTCGGCCAGGACGGCAACCACAACGAGGTGCCGGCGCACTACAGCGCCGGTGCGACCGGCGTGGTCCACGACGACGTCACCGGCCTCGACTGGGAGCAGGTGGATACCCAGCTCACCGGCATGTGGGACGACGCGGTGACCTATTGCAATGACCTCAGCCTCGGCAGCCAGACCGACTGGCGTTTGCCGTCGGCGCGCGAGCTGATCACGCTGCTCGACTACGGCTCGGCAAACGAGAGTGCGACCGTCGCCTCGATCGACACGACCTACTTTCCGTCACCGTCGCGCAATGGTTACTGGAGCAACAGCGGCTACGGCGGCTACCACTGGGTGATCGACTTCTGGGGCAGCTCGCCGCAGATCGAGATCGACACCAACTACTCGGTGACCTACGCGGTGCGCTGCGCGCGCGGCGACCCGCAGGTGGGCGGCGATCTGCGCTTCGGTGTCGGCACCTGGATCGATCGCAAGAGCGGGCTCGAGTGGCAGGCAGTCAGTCAGCCCGAGGACACGCTGTACGCGGCGCTCGCCGCTTGCGCGAGCCTGACCCTCAACAGCCGCGACGACTGGCGGGTGCCCAGCGCCAAGGAGCTGGAGACCATTGTCAACCGCGAGACCGACGTGGAGCCCGCGACCTACACGCAACTCGCCAACGACGTCTCGACGGCCAGCCGCACCTACTGGACATCGACCCCCAACCTGGTGAGCTGGGGCTTCTGGACCATCAACTTCACGGCCGGCAACATGGGCGGCAACTACATCACCAGCGATTACTGGTACCGCTGCGTGCGAGGACCATGAGCGCGCTCGCGCTTGCCCTCTGCTGGCCGCTGCTCGTTGCCATGGCACCGGCTGACAGCACGACCGCGCTGCGGCGCGTGCTGGTATTCGAGCTGCAGGAGTTCGGCTCGCTGCCACCTGACACTGCGCGCACGGTGACCGGTCTGGTCGCGGCCGAACTGGCGCGGTCGCCCGAGCTGTTCGTGGTCAGCAGCGAAGAGGTCGACCTGATCGCGCAGCTCGGGCGCGACGCGCCGCACTGCACCGACGTCCCGTGCCTGGCCGAGGTGGCGGGCGCGCTCGGCGTCGCCTACGTGGTCAGCGGCAACGTCTATGCGCTGGACCCCGGCACGCTGGTCCAGCTGAGCCTGGTCGACGTGCGCCAGGCCAAGGTCGTGAGCAAGGCCGAGCTGCGTGCGCGCACGCTCGAGGAGCTGTCGTCGCTGCTGCCGGCCGCGCTCGACATCCTGTGCGAGCCGCTGGCAATCAGGAAGCGCGACGCCACCCCGATGCCTGGCCTGGCGACCACGACCACCGCCGGCCCAGCGACCTCCGGCCAGCAAGCAGCGGTGGCCAGCGGCGCTCGATCGGTTTCGGGCTGGTTGATCGCTGGGCTGTCCGCGGTTGGCACCGGTGCCCTGGTCGGCGCTGCCGCGGTCGGGCTCGGTCTGTACGCGGGCAGTCAGCTGGCGACCGAGGACGTGCCACGCGACGCCAAGGATGGCTGGCTCTGGCTTGGCCGCGTCGGCATGGTGGGTGGGCTGGCGTGCGGTACGCTGTTGTTTGGAGCAGGCTCGGTGTTCACGCTCTGCTCCTGGATGGAATGACGTCTTGACGGCACTGCGCACAAGGCTCGCGCGGGTCGTGCAGCTGGCCGGAGTTGTGCTGGCTGGCGCTGCTGCGATCGCTGGTTGCGAACTGTTCGGCCTGGGGACGATCCGTTGCCAGGGCGACGAGTTCTGCCCGACCGGATACCGCTGCGCCGAGCGCGTGTGTGTTCCGGTCAGCGACGTTTTCGGCAATCCGGTTGACGCCGGCGTCACGTTCGATGCGGCCTGGACTGGCGAGCACGTCGAGATCAAGTGCACGGCCCCACCCTGCTGCCGGACCGAGCCGTGCAGCCTGATGCCCGACTCGGCCACCCAGTACTGCAGCCAGCGCGGCGGCCAGCGCCAGGACTGTCCGACCGACCCGACCGCCGACTACTATGGCGAGGACGGCTTCTACGACACAGGCGCGCCCGACTACGAGCTGCCCGGCGGCGACATCGTGATCGATCACGTGACCGGCTTGATCTGGGAACAGGCGCCGGGCAACGACGTTGGCGGTGGCAGCTTGCTGTGGCACGAGGCGCGCGACTACTGTGCTGCATTGACGCTGACCGGTCGCAGCTGGCGTTTGCCCAGCTACCGCGAGCTGGTCACGCTCGTCGACTACGGCATGTACATCGACCGCCACGCGTTGCTCGACGAGCTGGCGTTCCCGCTGACCAGTAGCGCCTTCTGGTCAGCGAGCGGTTACGACGGAAATTACTGGTGGCTGGAATTCGGCGCCGGCAGCAACGGCATCGCTGCGGACAGCACTAACAGCAGCAGTGGTCACCTGGCGGCGGCCCGCTGTGTGAGCGGCAGCGCGCAGGTCGGCGGCGAATTCGAGTTCATCACGAGTGAAGGCGACTGGCTCGACGTGCACAGCGGCCTGGCCTGGTCGTGCGAGACCGCCACCGACCTGTCTTGGGTCGACGCGCTGGCCTTCTGCGAGAGCTCGACCCGGGCCAGTCACGACGACTGGCGGCTGCCCAGCGTCAAGGAGCTGGAGACGCGCTTCGATCGTGCGCTACCCGAACGTATGTATACGCTGGCCGGCTGCCGGCCGGAAACCGCGGGCATGTTCTGGAGTTCGTCGCCGTGCGTGCACACCTACGGGACCTGGACCGCCTCGTTGTATGGCTACACCGGCTGCACCGACTACTCGACCGCAGCCGTGCTGTGCGTGCGCAGCCAGCGCTGAATGACGGGCGCGGCAAGCGCCCGCTGACCGAGGGATGACGACGTGACCTGCTCGATCCTGTTTGCGCTCGCACTCGTCAGTGCCGCGTCTACGCCGGCCAGCGACGCTCTCTATCGAGACGGCGTGGCCGCGCTCAAGGACAAGCGCACTGATGACGCCAAGAAAAACCTGAGCGCCTGCATTGGCCTCGACCCGCAGCGCGTCGACTGCCACTGGGAGCTGGGCTGGGTCTACTACCTGGAGAGCGACTGGCCGCGCGTGGTCGAGGAATGGCGTGCGGTCAAGCGGCTGCAGCCGGCGCACCCGCAGGTCGACAAGCACCTGGCCGCGGCCGAGGCCAACCTGGCGGCAATCGAGAAAGGCAAGCAGAGCCGCGCCCAGGCGCCCGCCTCGCTGCCGCAGTCCCAGCCGTTGACCGGCACCCTGCGCATTCGCGCCGCCGGAGACATGATGCTCGGCACGTCGTTCCCGGACGGCTACCTGCCACCAGACGACGGCGCCCACCTGCTCGACGACGTGGCGGCGCTGCTGGCCGACGCCGACCTGACCTTTGCCAACCTGGAGGGACCGCTCTGCGACACCGGCACCTCGGACAAATGCAGCCCGGGCGCCAACTGCTACGCGTTTCGCTCGCCCACCCGCTACGGCGCCTACTACAAGCAGGCCGGCATCGATCTGCTGTCGACCGCCAACAACCACGCCGAGGACTTTGGTATCGAGTGCCGGCTGGCGACCGAGGCCACGCTCGACCAGCTGGGCATCGCCTACTCGGGGCGGCCCGGCACCATTGCCTCGGTGGTGAGCCAGGGGCGGCGGGTCGCCATGATCGGCTTCCACGCGTCGCGCAGCGGCCACTACCTCAACGACCACACCGAGGCGGCCGCGCTGGTCAAGCAGCTCAAGGCCACGCACGACGTCGTCATCGTCTCGTTCCACGGTGGCGCCGAGGGCGCGCAGATGCTGCATGTTCCCAACGGCAAGGAGATGCACCTGGGCGAGAACCGCGGCGAGCTGCGCGCCTTCACCCACGCCGTGGTCGACGCCGGCGCCGACCTGGTGCTCGGCCATGGTCCGCATGTGCTGCGCGGCGCCGAGGTCTACCGGGACCGGTTGATCGTCTACTCGCTGGGCAACTTCGCCACCTACGGCCGGTTCAGCCTGGGCGGCAACCTCGGCATCGGCGCCATCGTCGAGGTGGTGCTCGACCCGCAGGGCCGCTTCGTCGGCGGCAAGCTCTTTGCGACCAAACAGATCGGCAAAGGCGTCCCGATGCGTGACCCGGACGGCACGGCCATTGACCTCGTCCGGCGACTCTCGGTCGAGGACTTTGGCGATCGCGGCGTCGTGGTCGCCCAGGACGGCAGCTTCGGCCGGCGCTAACCGCGTCGGACGCCACGACGCCAGTCGCGCACGAGCAGCCCGACCCCCAGGAGGGCCGCAAGCGATCCGAGCCAGAAAGCATCTTCCCGGTAGAGGAGCTCGACGCTGCGCTGACCTGGCTCGGTTACAAACTCCAGCCAGCGCCCGGCCGCCGCGTCATCGACCCGAACAATCTCGCCTCGCCCGTCGCGCCAGCGATATCCGTTGAGCGGTGTCAGCTTGACCTGCACCAGGCCAGCCGCTCGCGCTGCCTCCTCGGGCAACGCCCAGGTGAATGTTTGCCAGCTGCGTTGATAGCCGATGGTGGGCGCCGCGAGTGGTGTCCATTCTGCTCGATCGCGCGCGCGCCATCCTGCCACGTAGCCTCCCAGCGGCCGCACCTGGTAGCTACGGCGTGCCGGGTCGTACCAGACGACCTCGGCGACCCCCAGCCGAGCAGGGTCCTGGAGCGGCGATCGAGTCGGCATGAACATCGTGGCGTAGTAGGGCAAGCCGAAGGCCTCCAGGTATTGCTCGAGGTAACCTTGCGTCAGGACGGCGTGCACCTGCGCAAAGTCTCCGATCTCCCAGTAACCGGCCAGATTCGGTGGCAGCGGGTGCTCCCAGACTTGCGCGCCGATCACCAGCAGCCTTCCCGCCAGGCCACGTTGAACACCCGCTGCTTCGAAAGGGTGCGTGGTCGCCAGCCGCGCCGGCGGCAGCTTGATCAGATGGAACCAGCCGTTGAGCAGGCTCGTCGCAACGATGAACACCACCGTGATCCACTGCAGGGACCTCGCCAGCGCCGCCGGGAGCTCGACCGGGGCTGCGGCCACGCGCGCTCTGATCAGCGCCCAGCTGTGGGCCAGCAACGACACCAGCGCCAGTGCAAGCGCCGCGAAGTACTGCCAGTCCAGTAACACGCCGCCGACAAACCCACTCGCGTGCGCAACTGCCTGCAGGACCAGCAGACCGCCGGCAGCAATGGCGCCGACCGGCAGCCCTCTCCGCTCGCCCGGTGGCCCGGCGGCGCTGACGACGACCGCGGTGGCGACCAGCAGCAGCAAGTGGATGGTGCTGTAGGAGGGGTTGAAAAACCGATTGAGAAAAAAAGTCGGCAGTCTGGTCAGCACCGCAATCGCGATCCAGGCCACCACGCACAAGCTCGTCCAGAAGCGGTGCGGCCCGGCCAGCGGCCCGCTTCGAACGGCGCCGAGCAGCAGCAACGCCGGAGCAATAAACAGGCTGCCGTTGCGGGACAGCAAATGGCCCAACTCGAGCTCGGGGCGAAAATCGACGAATTCCTTGTACGAGATCATGCTCGATCGGTTCGACAACAGCGGCCAGGTGAGCGGACACGTCGCCAAGAAAAGTACGAACAGCCCCTGGGCGATGATGCGCCAGCGCGCCAACCGTCCGAGCGCGCCCGGCGCAGCCGCCACGATGGCGACCCAGAGCGCCACCGCGAAGAGAAGAACGGCTGGATGACCCGCCCAGCCGCACAAAATGAGGCCGACCAGATCGCCGGGAAATACCTTGTCCGACTGGCGCAGACGGCGTATCGCGCCGAGCAAGATCCATGGCAAAAAAGCGCCGGCGCTGACCTCGCTGAAGTTGAGGTAGCGCGTGGAGTAGCAACCGACTCCCCAGCAGAGAGCTGCCGCGACGGCGAGCGGCCTCGACGCGCCAAGCTCACGAAAGAAGAGGTAGCCACCGCACAGTGCGATGAGGAGCGGGAGAGCGAGACACAGCGAAAACGTTTGCAGCGTCGGCGAGAACAGCATCGGCAATGTGCATGGTGAAAACGGACGAGAATAGAGATCGGCGAGCAGCGGGTGGCCCGTGCCCATGTACGGGTTGATCTGGAGCAGACCCCCTTGAGCCAGCGCCCGGCTGGCCAGGACCAGGGTGGGAAAGTCGAGCACAGCCGCCACCGGCTCGACGGCCCACGGCTTCCCCGCCACCCCGGTTCCGTCGGCGAACTCGATACCCAGCATGTGGTCGGACGGCAGCGGGAAGAGCGATCTGCGGTCGAATACGACGTCACCGAGCAACAGCAGCCACGCCCCCAGCAACACTGCAAACGCGGCGAGTTGTTTGAGCAGCGAGTTGGAGGGCCGCAGTGTTGTCGAGGCTACCGCATGAGGCTGGCGGGTCACCGCTTGCGCACCACGAAAAACGCCTGTTTGCCGAGCAGCAGCTGCGCCAGAGGAAATCGCAGGTAAAGCTTCAACAACAGCACCGACTTTGGCAGCCAGCCTTT
>Ga0315268_10000833_pt1 | contig 36106 bp, 30 predicted proteins | sample C1_top_MG_FD_204535 | JGI IMG/M metagenome (GOLD analysis project Ga0315268, IMG submission 204535) | Sediment microbial communities from Yellowstone Lake, YNP, Wyoming, USA - C1_top | ecosystem: Environmental > Aquatic > Freshwater > Lake > Sediment | place: USA: Wyoming | collected 2017-08-01
TGGCGCGACAATCCTGCCATCGTCCGCCAGCTCGATTGGCGCCGCCAGCTCGAACGCCTCACGGACGAGTCGTAGGCGTGCCCGCGCGGTTGTCTGCTCTGTGAACTCTGTGCCTCTGTGGTCTCTGTGTTAGGTCTTACTCTGCGATTACTCTGCGGTCTCAGCGTCTCTGCGGCAGGTGCGCTCTTGTGGGATTCATTCGTGGCCTTGTTCGTCCCCCGAAATCCCCAGTGTCTTCATCTTGCGGTAGAGGTGGCTGCGTTCCAGACCGATGGCCGCGGCGGTGCGCGTCATATTCCACTGGTTTTCTTCGAGCTTGCGCAGGATGAACTCGCGTTCGTAAGCCTCGCGCGCCTCGTGGAGCGTCGCGTAGGGCTGTTGCGGACTGCGCGCCGCTCCGCGGAATAGCTCGGGCGGCAAATGATGCGGCTCGATGCGCGCGTCCGGCACCATGATGACCAACCGCTCGATCAGGTTTTTCAGTTCACGCACATTTCCCGGCCACGAAAAATGCAGCAGCACATCCATCGCCGCTTCGCCGATCTCTTTCGGCCGCCGCCCGTAGGCTTCGCTGAACTCGGCGATGAAGTGCCGCGCCAAAATGGGGATGTCCTCGGTGCGCTCGCGCAGCGCCGGCACGTAGAAGGGAATTACGTTCAGCCGGTAGAACAAGTCTTCGCGGAAAGTGCCCTTGGCAATCAGATCTTCGAGGACTTGATTCGTCGCCGCAAGCACGCGCACGTCGACGGTAACGGCCTTATTCGAGCCCACGGGTTCGAAGCGCTGCTCTTCGAGCACGCGCAGCACCTTCGACTGCGTCTTCAAGCTCATGTCGCCGACTTCGTCCAGAAAAATCGTGCCGTCGTCGGCTTGCTGGAATTTTCCCGTTTTGTCCTCGCTCGCGCCGGTGAAGCTGCCCTTCAGGTGGCCGAACAATTCCGACTCGATTAGCTCTTCCGGAATGGCCGCGCAGTTCACCTCGACAAACGGCATCCCGGCGCGGGCGCTGTGCGCGTGGAGCGCGCGCGCGACCAGCTCTTTGCCGGTGCCGCTTTCGCCGTAAATCAGCACCCGGCCGTTGGTCGGCGCGGTCAGCGCGATCTGCTGCCGCAAAGCCTTCATCGGCACGCTTTCGCCGACGATGCGGTAGCGGTGTTCGAGTTCCGCGCGCAACCGCCGGTTTTCTTCCTCCAGCCGCAGGTGCTCCAGCGCGTTTTTTACCACGAGAATTGTTTTTTCGAGCGAGAGCGGCTTTTCGACGAAATCGAAGGCGCCGAGCTTGGTGGCGCGCACCGCCGTTTCGATATTGCCGTGGCCGGAAATCATCACCACCATGGGAGCGATGTCGCGCTCGTGCAACTGCCGCAGCGCTTCGATGCCGTCCATCCCCGGCAGCCAGACGTCGAGCAGGATCAGGTCGAAAGCAGTTTTCTGCGTCGCCGCCAGGCACTCCTCGCCCGTGGCCACTGCGTCCACGCGGTAGCCTTCATCGCGCAGGATGGACGCCAGCGACTGCCGGATCCCGCTCTCGTCATCGACAATGAGAATCGAGTGTGACATTCCTTCCTTTACCGAAAGCTTGTTGCCAGCAAAACGTCGAGCACGTACCGGGAGGGCATGGCTTTAGCCGTGCCGTAACAGCCCCACAGAGCGAGGGGCTTTAGCCCCTGAGGCTAGCGCCAGCATGCGCAAGCCCTCATGTCTTATCCGTTGCCGCGCGATTGTTCTCCACGGTGGCTCCCATCTCCGCCAGCGGCACGCGCACCACAAAGCGCGCCCCGAACGGCTGGTTGTCTTCGACGCGGATCGTGCCGTGATGATCGGCGACGATACGGTTGGCAATCGCCAGACCGAGCCCCGTGCCGCGTCCGCGCGTCGAAAACCGCGGCAGGAAAAGTTTGTCCTTGTCCTCGGGCGAAATGCCGTGCCCGCTGTCGGCCACGACCACTTCCACCGCTTCGCCGTCCGCGTCGAGCCGCGTGGCCAGCGACAATTCCTTCACCGTCGAGCCTTCCAGCGCCTCGGCTGCGTTATCAATCAAATTGATCACCACGCGCCGCATCAATTCCGGGTCCGCCTTCACTGCGGGGAGGCCGCGCGCAAGTTCGGTGCGGACCTTCATCCCTTCCAGCCGCCCGCTGAAAACGTCCATCGCGCTGGCAACGATTGAGTTGATGTCCGCGGGCACCGGCTTCGCAGTGGGGAAGCGCGCGAATTGCGAGAACTCGTCCACCAGCGCCTTCAGCGTGGCCACTTCGCGCTCGATCATCGTCGCGCATTCGCCCACCAAAGAGGTGAGTTCTTGTGGGGCAGGCACTCCTGCCTGCCCGCTTCGCTCTTTCTCCAGGAACCGCGTCAGCCTTTGCGCCGAAAGCTGAATCGGCGTAAGCGGGTTCTTAATTTCGTGCGCGATGCGCTGCGCCACTTCCTGCCACGCCGCTGCCTTCTGCGCGCGCAGGAGTTCGGTCAGGTCGTCAATCACCAGCACGTAGCCGGGATTCGCGCTGCGCGGGCCGAGCGAGCTGACCGTCACGCCCGCGTGTAGCACCCGATCGGGCAAAGCAATCTCCAGCTCCTTCGAAGCGGTGCCCATCCGCAACGACTTGCGCATCAATTGCTGTACGCCGCGCGCTGCTTCTTCGCCCAGCAACTCCGCAGGCGTGTGGGCCTCGCGCGCTCCCTCGCCAAAGATTCGCGCCATAGCCGCGTTCATCCGTCCGATTTTTCCGCCCTCGTCGAGCGAAAGCACCCCCGTCGGAATGTTCTCGACAATGGCTTCGATTAACTTGCGCCGGCGCTCGAGTTCCTGCACCGCCTGCTGGAGGTTGCGCGTAAACTCGTCAATCTGCCGGCGGCTCTGACCGAGCTGCGCGGTCATCTGGTTGAAAGATTGGACGAGGATGCCGAGCTCGTCCTGCGCCTGCACATCCACGCGGTGCTCGAAATTGCCACGCGAGACTTCCTGCGTCGCCTCCGCCAGCGCCTGAATCGGCACCGTCACCTGCTTCGACAGAAACAGCGCAAACCACGTTGACGAAAAAACGAGGAGTAGTGTGACAAGTAAGAGGCTCAGAATGATTCCGGTCTTGTACGCACGCAGGCCCTGTTTCTGTTGCTCGTAGCTGGCTAGCTGCTTCTCGATCTCCGAGTAGCGTCGGAGGAAATCTGCGGACACCTTTCGACCTGCATACAACTGTGCCGGAATACCTCCATGGTTCACACTCACACTGGTGGCCAAATACTCGCTTCCATCGCAGTGCCACACCTCAATCCGACTGGGCAAAGTACGCATGAAACGAGGAGCGCAAGGTGTCTCTAACTCCAAGTTTTTTGAAGGTGGTTGTGAGGCGGGACCAACTGGTCGGACAACGACAGATGTGGACCAACTGAAGCGCAACCAAGCCGCATCAGCGCCTCTTTGTAAGACCAAGCGAAGAGCGTCGGTGCCAGCTTGTCGCTCTGCTGGGAGGTCATACCACTTGGCAGCTTCTACTGCGATCGTACGCAATCGGTCGAATTCTGCACTCCCAGACCCACTGATGAGTTTTTGGCTCTCCTCCGTAGCGACTTCGAGGGAGCGGGGGAACCACTTGGCGAGAGTGCGGTTCATCAGCGCGTAGCTGGCGATGAACATAAACACGACTGGCAGCAGAGAAATGGCCATGGCGCCGAGGACCATTTTGGTGCGGAAGCGCGCGCCGAGTTTTTCGGCGCGGCGCTCGGCCCACAACTTCAGCAGATTGCGCGTCAGGATGAGGCCGAAAACCAGCAGCGCCGCCACAATGAACGTGGAGAGCGCAAACAAAATCAACACTTCGGTGGGTTCGCTCGGCTCGAAGGGAATATTCAGCGAGCCGAGCGTAAACACGGCCGCGAGCAGGAACACCACCAGCAGCCCGCCGAACCACATCCACAATTTGCTCGTTTTGCTGCGCGGACTCACTGCGTTCCCTTCTTCCGCCTTTCACTCTTCCGCCTTGCCACTCTTCCACTCTTCGATCCTTGGACACTTCGACGCTTCGACATTTGGACACTTCGTCGTTCCATCCTCGGCTGTCCTGCTTTCAGAAACTCCCGCAGAGGGCACCGGTCGCATCGCGCCTCTCTCGGCCGGCACCAATTCTTTCCGACCTGCACCAGCAGCGCATGAAATTCGTTGTAAAGGCGCGCATCGCGCGCAATGTGATTCTCGAATAGCGCGCGCATTTCCTCGTAGCCCGCTTTTTCGCCGACCAAGCCGTGCCGCATCAAAACGCGTTTCGTGTAACTGTCCACGACGAAAACCGGGTGGCCACCTGCGTAGAGTAGCATCGAGTCGGCGGTTTCCGGCCCAATGCCGTGCACCTCGAGCAATTCTTCTCGCAGCCGTTCGGTCGGGGTGGCGAACATTTTTTCGAGCGACCCGTCATATCTTTCATAGAGAAACCGCACGAAGGCTTTCAGTTTCCGCGCTTTTTGGCGGAAGTAGCCGGACGGTTTCACCAGCCGCGCCAGCTTCGCAAAGGGAACATCACGGAGGGCCCGTGGCGAAAGCATCCCGGCGTCGCGCAGATTAGCGATCGCACGTTCGACGTTGACCCACGCCGTGCTTTGGGTCAGTATGGCTCCGACAATGACCTCGAGGGGGGTCTCGGCCGGCCACCAGTGTTGGGGCCCGAGCGAACGGGAAAGCGCCTCGTACCACTGGGGCAGGGGGCTACGCGGCACGGCCACCGGCTTGAGGGCCTCCGCGGGCGCAGGTTCGACGGCCTGTCGGCGCGCCGCAACTGACTGTTCCGGCATACGTTTCGCAAGATACTGGCCGCTCCCAGCCAAGTCAAGGCACGGCCTGATCTAGGGGGTGGCGAGAATTGTGACGTTGAGATCCTTCGTCCGCCAATCAGAATGGCGGACTCAGGATGACAAACAAAAGGGCCAAGTCAAGGCGCGGGCTGTTGGGCCAGGCACACTTGGCAAACTGCTCGTCTTGACAGGGCGTTGGCGTTTTCACTACGATGGCGGCAAGTTTGGGAGATTGGGTGATAAACTGCCCCACTCCACGAGTGACGTTCTCGTGTGCCGGCGGTAAGGTGTCCGGAGGAGCCTTCTGATGTCTGCCCGCTTGGGCGAGATTCTTGTTAAAGAAAACCTGATCACCCAGGACCAGCTCAAGCAGGCCCTGGACTACCAAAAACAGCACAGCGGGCGCCTGGGCACCTGTCTGGTGAAGCTCGGTTTCATCACCGACGACGAGGTCACTGCTGTCCTCTCCCGCCAGTACGGGGTGCCGTCCATCAACCTGAAGTTTTACGAAGTGGACCCCGCGGTGGTGAAGCTGATCCCGCAGGAAACGGCGGTGCGCTACCAGATTGTGCCCCTTTCGCGCGTCGGCTCCACGCTGACCATCGCCATGACCGATCCCACCAACGTCTTCGCGATGGACGACATCAAGTTCATGACCGGCTTCAACGTCGAGCCGGTGGTCGCCTCCGAATCCGCCATCGGCGAAGCCATTTCCAAGTTCTATGGCGAAGTGCAAAGCGTCCAGGAACTCGACAGGGTGATGAAGGACCTCGCCGGCGATGAGACCGATCTCGAGTTGGCCGCCGAAGAGCAGGAGATGGACCTGGCTTCGCTGGAAAAGGCCGCCGAGGAAGCGCCCATCATCAAGCTGGTCAACCTGATTCTGACCGACGCCCTGAAGCGCGGCGCGAGCGACATCCACATCGAGCCTTACGAAAAAGAATTCCGCGTGCGCTTCCGGATTGACGGCATTCTCCAGATGGTGATGCAACCGCCCCTCAAGCTGAAAGACGCCATCACCAGCCGCCTGAAAATCATGTCCAAGCTGGACATCAGCGAAAAGCGGCTGCCGCAAGACGGCCGCATCATGATCAAGTTCCAGAAGGAAGGCCGCAAGAAGGAACTGGACTTCCGCGTCTCCACGGTGCCCACGCTTTTCGGCGAAAAGATTGTCATGCGGCTGCTGGACAAGGAAAACCTGCGGCTGGACATGACCAAGCTCGGCTTCGAGCAGGAATCGCTCGACAAATTCGAGAAGGCGATTCTGAAACCGTACGGGATGGTGCTGGTCACCGGGCCGACCGGTTCCGGCAAGACGAACACGCTGTATTCCTCCATCGCCCGCCTGAACACGTTGGAAACCAATATCATGACCGCGGAGGACCCGGTCGAGTTCCAGCTCCCCGGCATCAACCAGGTGCAGATGAAGGAGCAGATCGGGCTGAACTTTGCCGCGGCCTTGCGCGCCTTTCTCCGGCAGGACCCCAACATCATCCTGGTCGGCGAGATTCGCGACTTCGAGACCGCCGAAATTGCCGTCAAGGCCGCGCTCACCGGCCACTTGGTGCTCTCCACGCTGCACACCAACGACGCGCCGGCCACCGTCAGCCGCCTGATGAACATGGGCATCGAGCCCTTCCTGGTGGCGACTTCGGTCCACCTGATTTGCGCCCAGCGCCTGGTCCGGCGCATCTGCGCCGGGTGCAAGACCGAACTCGATGTGCCGCAACAGACGCTGCTCGATGCCGGCTACACGCCCGAGGAAGTCAAGACGACCAAGGTCTACCACGGCAAAGGCTGTGCCACCTGCAACGGCAGCGGCTACAAGGGCCGCGCGGGCTTGTACGAAGTGATGGAAATCACCGATGAATTGCGCGAGCTGATTCTGGTCGGTGCTTCCGCGCTGGAGTTGAAGAAGAAAGCGATCGAGACGGGAATGATCACACTGCGCCGCAGCGGTCTGATCAAATGCGCCTTGGGCGTCACCACGATGGAGGAGACACTTCGCGAAACCGTTTTGTAACCGGCTCGGGGAGCCGCAACCACGGGAGGTACGATGGCCGCGATTACGCTGAGCGAACTGCTGAAGAAGATGATTGAGATGGGAGGCTCCGACCTCCACATCACCACCAACAGTGCGCCGCGCGTGCGCGTCCACGGCCGCCTGCGCCCGCTGGACATGCCTCCGCTGACCGCCGCCGACACCAAGGCGCTCGCCTACAGCGTGCTGACCGATTCGCAGAAGCACCGCTTCGAGGAAAACCTCGAGCTCGACTTCTCCTTCGGTTTGAAAAACCTGGCGCGTTTCCGTGGCAACATCTTCAACCAGCGCGGCGCGGTGGCTGCCGTCTTCCGTACGATTCCGTGGGAGATTAAGGGCTTCGAAGCGCTGGGCCTGCCGCCGGTGGTGAAGCAGCTGTGCGACAAACCCCGCGGCCTGGTGCTCGTCACCGGCCCGACCGGTTCCGGCAAATCCACCACGCTCGCCGCCATGCTCGACAAGATTAACAGCGAGCGCGAAGAGCACATGATCACCATCGAGGACCCCATCGAGTTCCTCCACAACCACAAAAAGTGCCTGGTGAACCAGCGCGAGGTGCACGCGGACACGCACGGCTTCGCCAACGCCCTGCGCGCCGCCCTGCGCGAGGACCCCGACGTCGTGCTCATCGGCGAGATGCGCGACCTGGAGACCATCGAGTCCGCCCTGCGCATCGCCGAAACCGGCCACTTGACTTTCGCCACCCTGCACACCAACTCCGCCATTTCCACCATCAACCGCATCGTCGACGTCTTTCCCTCGCACCAGCAGCCCCAGGTGCGCGCCCAGCTCTCCATGGTGCTGGAAGGCGTGCTCTGCCAGGCCCTGTTGCCGCGCGGCGACGGTCGCGGCCGCGTGATGGTCATGGAAATCATGATCCCCAATGCCGCTATCCGGAACCTGATCCGTGAGGACAAAATCCACCAGGTGTACTCGGCGATGCAGACGGGCACCGGACAAAGCGGCATGCAAACGTTCAACCAGTCGCTGGCGACCGCGTATTTCAACAAGTTGATTACTCTGGAAACTGCCCTTTCGCGCTCGTCGAATTCCGACGAGTTGCAGGATATGATTAACCGCGGTGCCGCCACCGGGACAACGCCCGCGCGGTCCACTGCCCAGGCAAAGCGTTAATCCCTACTTCGCGCTGGTCCAACCGGCACGGAGGGGCGTGTAGGAGGGACTCAAGATGCCGGTCTATACGTTCCGAGGCACGAATCGCATGGGGACCACGGTCACCGGCGAGCGCGCGGCCACCAATAAGGCGGAGATCGAAGCCGCCCTGCGCCGCGAGCAGATCCGCGTCACCAAACTCACCGAGAAGGGCAAGGAGTTCTCTCTGCCGACCTTCGGTGGCGGTGTGGATGCGCGCGAGCTCGCCATCTTCACGCGCCAGTTCTCGGTGATGATCGACGCCGGGTTGCCGCTGGTGCAGTGTCTGGAAATTCTCGCCGGCCAGCAGGAGAACCGCACCTTCCAGAATATTTTGACCAACGTGCGTTCGGCCGTGGAAAGCGGCAGCACCCTATCGGCGGCGATGCGTCCCCATGAAAAAGTCTTCGATGCCCTCTACGTGAACATGGTGGAAGCCGGTGAGACCGGCGGTATTCTCGACACCATTCTCCAGCGGCTTTCGAGCTACATCGAAAAGAACGTCAAGCTGAAGCGCGCCGTCAAGTCGGCGATGGTTTACCCGGTCTCCGTCTTGAGCATCGCCGCCGGCGTCATCATCCTGCTGATGTGGAAAGTGGTGCCGATTTTCGGCCAGTTGTTCCTGGGCCTTCAAGTGGACCTGCCGCTGCCCACTAAAATCGTCATTGGGATAAGCAATTTCATCGGCAGCATTTACGGTCTCCTGATCGTGATCGTGGTGATTGGGATCGGCGTGGCCATCAAAGTCTGGTACGGCACGCCGCCGGGCCGACTGACCATCGACGGGCTTTTGCTCAAAGCGCCCTTGATCGGCATGTTGCTGCGCAAGATTGCGGTCGCCCGGTTTACGCGCACCCTGGGCACTTTGATCTCGAGCGGCGTGCCCATCCTGGAGGGTTTGGATATCACCGCGCGCACGTCCGGCAATGCGGTCATTGAACGCGCGCTTTATGCGGTCCGCAAGGCGGTCGAAGCCGGCCGCAACCTGGTCGAGCCCTTGAAAGAAACTGACGTGTTCCCCGGGATGGTCACGCAGATGATCGGCGTCGGCGAGCAAACCGGCGCGATGGACTCCATGCTCCAGAAGGTCGCCGATTTCTATGAAGACGAAGTCGACGCCGCCGTCAAGGACCTGCTGACTTTGATGGAACCGTTCATGATCGTTTTTCTGGGCATCTCCGTCGGCGGCATCATCATTTCGCTCTACCTGCCGCTGTTCACCCTGATCGGCCAGCTGAGCAAGTAGGGGATGGGCCACAAGTTTTGCGGGGCGCCGGTCCGCGCGCCTGCTTCTGAGCATCTGGAGTCTCCGGCCCGTCGGCTTCTGACGGGACGGAGGATCCCCACATGGCCGGCTTAGAACTGACGGAATCCGCCCGCGAGTGGCTCTATTGGCTCGCCCGCGTCCGTTTCCTGCTGATTACTTTCCTGCTGGCCAGCATTCTGGTGCTCCAGAACCTGGGGCTCATCACTCAGCCCATCAGCTATATCGCGCCGCTGATTCTGCTCTGGTACATCCTCGCCACTCTTTACCTGATTCTGCTTCGCTGGATTCCGCGGCGCCGCTGGCACGGCCCGCTGCAAATCGTCTGCGACCTCTTTTTGATCACGGGTCTGGTGTATGTCACCGGTGGGCACGAAAGCTATTTCATCTCGCTCTACCTGCTGGCCGTCATCGTGGCCAGCATTCTGTTTTCCCGCAAAGGAGCTTTCATTACCGCGGGGTCCAGCTTCGTCCTGCTGGGCACGCTGGTCGTGCTGACCTACTGGGAGAGGATTCCGCAGCTGTCGCCCAGTGGCACGATGCCGAGTCTGGGACGCCTGCAGTTCTGGGTGTTCAGCAACCTGTTCGCGTTTCTCGCCACCGCGTATCTCGCCAGCCTGCTGTCCCATTCCCTGCGCAGCAAGGGGCAGGAACTCGAAGAGCAGCGCGCGCAGTTGGAAAACCTGCAAGTCTTCAACGAAGACATCATCCAGTCCATGCGCGGCGGCCTGCTGACCACGGACCTCGAGGGCCGGATCCTGCTGCTGAATGATTCCGCGCAGGAAATCACCGGCTACCGCTTCGAGCAGGTGCGCGACCGCCTGCTGAGTGAAATCTTCCCGGGATTTCCTGTGCCGGACGTGGTGAACCACAACGAGAAGCCCTCGCGCGAAATGCTGGAAGGACGCCTGATCCCGCGCCGGGAGATCTGGTTTCGCAACCCCGACCACGCAGAGGGCCGCGAGCGATACTTGGGGATTTCCGTGAGCGCCCTGCGGACCAGCCAGGAAGGCGTGGCTGGCTTTGTTTACAATTTCCAGGACCTCACCGACTTGAAGCGTCTCGAGCAAGAGGTGGCCACGAAGGAACGCATGGCGGCCCTCGGGCGTCTCTCTGCCGCCATCGCCCACGAAATCCGGCAACCCCTGACCGCCATGGCCGGCGCGGTCAACGAGCTCGCGCGTCTCGCCCCGCTCGAAGAGGATCAAAAGAAACTGGTCGGCATCGTCGCGCGAGAATCCGAGCGTCTGAACGAGATCATTGACGACTACCTCAACTATTCGCGCGAGAAAACCTACGAGTTCACGCGGGAGGACGTTACCGTACTGCTGGATGAGACTTTGACGCTGCTGCAGCGCCACCCGGGCTTTAACGGCAAATACGAGATCGTGCGCGCCTTCCAGCATCGCAACCCCGACGAAGCCCTGGTTCGGGTCGACCGCGACCGCATCAAGCAGGTTTTCTGGAACCTTTCCGACAACGCTTTGCGCGCCATGCCGGAGGGCGGTACGCTGACGGTCCGCTTGGAAGTCGATCCGGCCTGGCTGCGCATCCGTTTCCGTGATACCGGTCCAGGCCTCGATATGCTCCAGGGCGCCAAGATTTTCGAGCCATTCCAGTCGGGCTTCGTCGGAGGCACCGGGCTCGGCCTGGCCATCGTTTTCCAGATTGTCCAAGCGCACGGGGGGCGCATCAGCGTCTCGTCGGAAAGAGGCCGCGGCGCCGAATTCACCGTCGAACTTCCTCGCCGCCTCTGACACATTGCCGGAGACTGGTTTTGTAGGGGCGGGGCTTGCCCCGCTCATTCCAGTTCTTTACTCGCTCGCGAGTCCCGACGCCCCTGTGTCGCCACCGGGAGCGAGCGCGGCTGTGTTAAACTGAAAAGTTGGGTCGCGCGAGGGTGAGTTCAAATCACGGAGCGGGCTTTGATGAAGCTGAACATGTATGAGGCCATTGGTGGCCGCACGAAACTCAATGAAGCGGTCGCCTTGTTCTACGAAAAGGTATTGGCCGATCCCACCCTGCGGCAATTCTTCGCCCATTCGAACATGAACGGTCTGCAGTCCAAGCAGATGATGTTCCTCACCATGCTCCTCAGCGGCAGTCAAGGATTCGGAAAGCCCGACATCCACGCCGCTCACGCCGGTTCCCGGGTGCAAGGCTTGACCGACGCGCACTTCGACGCGTTTCTGGGCCACTTTCGGGCTACCTTGGTTCAGATCGGCGTCCAGGTGGAAGCGGTCGAAGAAATCATGCGGGAACTGGAGTCTACCCGCAACCAGGTGCTCGACCGCTGATGCTGGTCGATTTTGTCGCAGGAAGAAAGACAGGTAGGTGTGCAATGCTGAGAACGTTTGTGACGGTCGCGGCTGTTGTGCTGATTGCTGCCGGCGTGGTCGCCGCACAAGGCACGTATGAGCAAGACACCATCAAGACCTCTGCCGGCAACCTGGAAATCACCTTCATTGGCCACGGCACGCTGATGTTCGCGTTCGGCGGCAAGGTCATTCACGTGGACCCGGTCGGCCGCAGCGCCGACTATTCCAAGATGCCGAAAGCCGACATCATCCTGATCACTCACGAGCATGGCGACCACTTCGACCCCAACGCCATCCAGATGCTCCGCACCGACAAAACCGTGCTCGTGTTGACGGAAACCTGCGCCCAGCGTGTCCAGGGCGGCACCGTGATGAAGAATGGCGACGTCAAAACCATCGAGGGCCTGAAGATCGAAGCTGTCCCTGCCTACAACCTCGTCCACATGCGCAGCGAAGGAAATCCCTTCCACCCCAAGGGGGCGGGCAACGGTTATGTGATTACTTTTGGCGACAAGCGCGTTTACGTGGCTGGCGATACGGAGAATGTTCCGGAGATGAAGGCGCTGAAGGGAATTGATGTGGCTTTCCTGCCGATGAATCTGCCCTACACGATGACTCCGGAAATGGTCGCCGACGCTGCCAAAGCTTTTCGGCCAAAGATTCTGTACCCCTACCACTACGGCAATTCCGACACCGCCGCCCTGGTTGCCCTGCTCAAGGACGACAAGGACATCGAAGTCCGCATCCGCAACATGAAGTGAATTGGCAGACCGACATTCTCAGGAATCTTCGAAAAGCGCGTCAATTTGGTCTTCGTAGATTTCGACAGGCCGACGCCTGACACCGATGCCCTTGTCTATCATTAGTTGAACGATGGCATCACCGTTGACGAGGACAATTGGCACAGCCCCTTTTTTTATGGACGCATCGCGCGCTTGCGCTGAGAAATCGGAGGGTGTGAAGAAAATCCCCTGCTCGTACTCACCTTGAGCGGCTCCACGAAACTTATCAACTTCAGGTCTGCCCACCTGGCCTTGCCAACGCTTGCATTGGAAAGCCACGTTCATCGTTGCTAGGCCGACCTTTAACCTGCCGTGCCCGTCGATCCCTCCGTCGCCGGACCGTCCGGTCACCTTAACCTCCAAAAAACCGTACGCAGCCAAAAGAACCCCAGCGAATCGCTCGAATTGCTGCGGCGTCAAGTCCTGTAGCTTTTGTAGTGCTTTCCGTTTGAATGCCCCGAGGTAGTCCTCAGCAAGCTCCTCGAATTGATCCGCACCGAAATCCTGCGTCGAGCCCCTAAATGTTTGGGCTGTCACTTGGGGACCCCCGCCGGCCTTACCGAACGAAGATAAGCGGTGTCGACCTTTTTCGGTGATTGCCCAAACGCCGTGTTCCCGACTCGCCATTTCGCCTTTTGAGACAAGCCGCTGCCGCACCCACTGGATGCGATTGGTCCACTTGTTCCCTCCGCTTGCCAGAGTCTCCGCAAGGTCGGATTCATTCAGATCGGGGAGAAACTTTGAGATTCGCTTATAGATGTCAGCAGGCTTCGCCTGGCCGCCCATCTCCTCAAGGCAGCGCAGAAGGGGAATCTCAATCTCAACTTGTTTCGGCATCATGGCGGATTACTTTCGCTTGCGCCGTTTTCCGACGGGCGCATGTCCCGCGAGCGTAAGTTGCTCGACTTCTGGGGTCTCTGCACGAGGGGCGCGTTTGAAGGTGACGTTTGTTGGATGGGGGTAGTCAATCCCTTTGCCGTTCAGAAGTTCCTCGATGGTGAGGATTTGAAGCCGGGGATGCTGGCCCCAAGGAGATTTATAGAAGCCCGCCGAGGCAGTTTCCCTGCACATGTCTCTCGTCGCATCTTCGAGTGTGATAAGTACGCCAATTTCTGCTTTTTCGCGCTCGACCACGCCGCGCAGGTCACGGACATCGCGCACGCCCGTGTGGCCGGATTTCACACTGAGGATGATTTGCTTCGTGCGGCCGCTTTCTCCCTCGTCGTGGAAATAAAGTCGCCCGTCCACGCCCTGGTCCCGCCCACGCGTCTGATCCGTCCGCCGCGCCCCAACCAGCCCCAGCGCCCACCACTGAAACTGAAAAGGGTCTTCTTTCGCCAGTTGAACCGCATCGGGGATGGACACCGGCTCCCCAATGACTTTGAAGGTCTTCAGCACATCCGGGCCGAACGCATGCAGGAGCCTGTGTCTGATCAGGCCGATCGCCAGATGGGTGATGTCAATCCCGACCCACTGGCGGTTCAACCGTTGCGCCACGGCAATGGCTGTTCCACAACCGCAAAACGGATCAAGCACAGTGTCGCCTTCACTGCTACTGTTCTTGATGATGCGTTCAAGCAGCGCCTCTGGTTTCTGCGTGGGATAACCGAGACGTTCCTGCGCCTGCGAATTGATGGGCATGATGTCCGTCCAAACGTCTTGGAGCGGGAGCCCTGGCATCTCGTCGAGGTAGCGTTTGTACTGCGGCACAGCGCCTGGCTTCGTCTGGACAATGCGGCCTTCCCCGATCAACTCCTCCATCTTCTCCTTGCTGTAGCGCCAGTAGCGCGTGACCCCCATGACTTCGTAGCGAGGATTCCCCTTGGCCGCGCCACCCGGCCCAGTGAGGTTGTCGAGCCGATAGCGACGCTTGGTTCCGGGCTCAATGTACTTGTACTTGGTCCCAACATAATCAGCGTCATACGCGGTGTAGATTGGATTCCACGTCCACGCTTCGCCTTTGGTGTAAAAGAGGTGGACGTCGTGGATCCGGCCGTGCTGCACCCGCCCCTGTTTCGTGTCACTATGTGCAGTGCTGCGCTTCCAGACAATTTCAGAGCGGAAGTTTGTAGGGCCGAAGACAGCGTCCATCAACAGTTTAAGATAGTGGCTCGCGGTTGGATCGCAGTGCAGATAGATGCTGCCCGTTTCCTTGAGCACGCGGCGAAGCTCGACGAGGCGCGGGGCCATCATCGTGAGATAGGCGAGCATGTCGTTGGTCCCGAGGAAGCGCCGGAAAGCCTGCATCACGTCTGACACGCGGCCACCGCCTTCGACCAGCTCCTGATAGACGCGAGCGGATTCCTGGTTCCATTCCCACGTATCCTCGAAGGCCTTGAACTGTGCAGCGGCGCCCGTGCCGTCTTTCTCGGCAAACAGAACGTTATAGTCCTGGTTGCTCTTGAAAGGCGGGTCCAGATAGACAAGATCCACCGATTCATCTTTGATGTAGCGCCGCAGAACGTCGAGGTTGTCGCCGTAGTAAAGGTAGTTCACGCTCCAGCATAATATCAGAACAATTCGGAGATTGCAGCGATACAGACGAGGAGACGATCCCTATAAGCAACCGCAGGCAGGTGCGCCAGGAACCCAGGGCTTCGTTCCTCTTGCCAGGCGCGCCAAGATTTGCGATGGTTGCTCCTGCGCCCTGACGATATGGCCACTCTTCTAGTCGTCGACGACGAAAAGTCCATCTGCGAAGTGCTGGAGATTGCCTTCCGCAAGGAAGGGCACCGCGTCGAGACGGCGACCAGCAGCGACACCGCGCGGCGCAAGCTCTCCTCACAGATTTTCGACATCGTCATCTCCGACATCCGCCTCCAGCGCGACCCGGACGATTCGACTGGTGTCGAGCTGCTGAAATTCGCAAAAGAAATCTCTCCGAGCTGTGTCTTCATTTTGATTACCGGCGTTCCGCGCGTGGAAACGGCGATTGATGCCTTGAATTTCGGCGCCGACCGCTACGTCATCAAGGGTGACAAGCTCTTCGAGGAATTGCGCCAGGTCGTCAAGCAGGTGTCGGAAAACCTCAAGCTGAAAAAGGAAGCGGGCTACCTGCGCCGCGAGCTGCGCCGCCTGACCGGGCTGGACAACATCATCGGCCAAAGCCCCAAGATGCGCGAGCTGTTCGAGCTGATCCAGACGGTCGCCCCGCAATCGAGTCGCGTGCTCATCACCGGGGAGAGCGGCACCGGCAAGGAACTGGTGGCGCGGGCCATCCACGAGAACAGTATTCGAGCCAAGACCCCGTTCATCACCATCAACTGCGGCGCGTTTCCCGAGACCCTGCTCGAATCCGAGCTGTTTGGCTACCTGAAGGGCTCCTTCACCGGCGCCTCGGAAAACCGCCAGGGGCTTTTCCAGGCGGCGCACGAGGGCACGCTTTTCATGGACGAAATCGGCAACATGAGCTTGCCCATGCAGGTTAAGTTGTACCGCGTCTTGCAGGAAGGGAAGGTGCGCCCGCTCGGCAGCACGGATGAACTGGACGTCGATGTGCGCGTGATTGCCGCCACGAACAAGGACTTGGAAAAAGAAATCGCCGAGGGCCGCTTCCGCGAAGACCTCTATTACCGGCTCAGCGTCATCCCCCTCCATCTCCCAGCGCTACGCGACCGCCGCGAAGATATTCCTCTGCTCGCGCGCGCATTCCTCGATCGCTTCCGCAAATCGATGGGAAAACCCGTCCAGGGCATCCATCCCGAGGCGCTGCGCCGCCTGGAAGCCTACGACTGGCCGGGCAACGTTCGGGAATTGGAAAACAGCATCGAGCGCGCCGTCGCTCTCGAGACCGGCCCTCTCATCTCCGTGGACGTGCTGCCCGACAAAATCAGCCGCTATTACCAGGAACATGCCGCACAGCCGGCGGGCGTACCCGGGGCCAGAGTTTTGATTCCTCCCGAAGGGATGAACCTCGAAAAATTCATCGAAAACGTGGAACGCTCGCATATTCTGGCCGCGCTGGAGTGTGCCGACGGGGTCCGGGCGCGGGCGGCCGAACTGCTCGGCATGAGCTACCGTTCCTTCAAGCACTACGCCAAGAAGTACGGGGTTTAGTACCCCAGATAGGCTGGATGGACATTTTTTGTCCTTTTGGGAGGCCAAAAACTGTCCATTCCCGCCCGTCCGAGGCGCAAGAGCGCCCCTGAGACAGACCTAGTACCCTTTTGGGAAACGTGCTTAAGCCCCGAGCTTGCATGCTATTGCACCCAGGTTTACGCTTCGGCTGGTATAAAGGGCGCTGTTGGCACGGTGCTTGCTCCTCTGGTGCCGGTACCCCGGTACGGTTCCCATATCTCACGAAGGAGAAAAAATGCACAACAGACAGAAGGGCTTTTCCCTTATCGAGTTGCTGATCGTCGTGGCGATCATTCTGATCATCGCCGCGATTGCCATCCCGAACTTGCTGCGTTCGAGAATGGCGGCGAACGAAGCGTCGGCCGTGGGCTCCATGCGTACGGTAAACACTGGGCTCGTGACCTACAACTCCACGTACGGCGGCTTCCCGGTGGGGAACTGCCTCTCGGTTTTGGCACCCCCCGCTGGCGGCGGCGCCGCATCGGCGACCAATGCTGACCTGATTGACTCCGTGTTGGCCACCGGCACCAAGAGCGGCTACACCTTTGTTTGCACCGGTGTGGACGCCGATGGCGACGGCCGTGGCGACACCTACACCATCGTTGCTGATCCGGTCACCCGTGGCACAACCGGGCAGCGCGGTTTCTTCACCGATCAGTCCGGTGTGATCCGCGCCAACCCGACCGGTACGGCTGACGTCACCAGCACGCCGATTTCGTAACCGTTTTGACGAAATGAGGGAGGGGGCCTGTAGCTTCCTCCCTCGTTTTGTAACCTGAGCGGTCGAGACAGGAGATGACAATGCGATTCCGGTCAGACCAACTCGGGACCCCTCGCTCAGCAGTCGGCCGGCTCCCCTCCTCCCGCGGCTTCTCCTTGATTGAGTTGCTCATCGTCGTCGCCATCATTCTGATTATTGCCGCCATCGCTATCCCGAACTTCACCCGCGCCCGGATCGCGGCGCGTGAAGCGGCTGCCGTCGCCGCGTGCAAGAAGATTGCGACTGCGGAAGTAGTTTACTCGACGACCTATGGCCGCGGCTTTTCCGCTCGACTCTCCTATCTGGGGCCGCCGATCGGTGGTGGCGTGGTCGGTCCCACCGCAGCAGAGTTGCTGGACGAGATGTTGGCTGGTGGCACCAAGCACGGATACATCTTCACCTATACGCCGATTGACACCAATGGCGACGGCATAAGCGAATCCTTCACTGTGAATGCGGATCCACAGAGCCCGGGCATCACTGGCGTGCGGCACTTCTTTATAGACACGAGCGGCGTCATTCGGCAGAACGCCACCGCCCCCGCCACCGCCTCTGACACACCGATTGGATGACATCCCATCGCAACGGAAGTCTTGCCTCGCCCCCCTGGCGAGTCCTCACAGTTTCCTGGCTTCGGTGAGAGCAACTTGACAGGTCACTTGGGTGGCGGGATGGCGCGCAATCGTTCCAAAGCTTTGTGCGCGCGTTGATTCCGCGGGTCGTCTTGGAGTACGTCCCGGTACGTTCGGATCGCCTCAGCGGTTCTTCCTGAGTCCGCGTACATTTCAGCGAGTAGCAACAGAGCTTCCAGGTTGAGGGGATCGAGCTCGACCGCTTGCCGCAGCGCGCGCTCAGCCTCTGCGCGATTGCCTTGCCGGAAGAGTATCTCTCCCAGCCCTTCTGCGGCTTCCGGCGTCGGCCGAGCCGCGAGCGACTTCTCGAATTGCTCCCGGGCTTCCTGAGTCTTCCCCGCGCGAAGCAGGAAACTGCCCAGGTGATTCCTCGCGACCGGGTTGAGCGGTGCAAGGGCCACGGCTTGCTCGTAGGCGGCCAGAGCCTTATCGTTCTGTCCCATCCCCTCGTACGCCTTCCCCAGGTTGATCTGCGCCGTCGCGTACGCGGGCCGCAATTCGACGGCGCGATTGAGCAGCGCGACGCCTTCCGAATACTTCCTTTGCTGGATCGAAAGCAAGCCGAGATTATTCAGGGTGACGAGATTCGTGGGCACGTGCTCCAGCACGATTTTCCACTCGCGCTCGGCCGCGGCAAAATCTCTCCTTTCCCAGTACACCTTGCCGAGGTTGGCGCGGATCAGGTGCGCGTCCGGATGCGCCGCGAGCGTGCGCACGCAAAAAACGTACTCGTTCTGCCAGTCCAGGTTGCGGACCACAATCCGGGATGCGCCGAGAAACGCAGCCACAATCAGCGCCCCGGCGAGTGCGGGACGCAACCATCGCCGGTTCTCACTCGCTCGCTCCCAGAGGCTCACTCCCGCCCAGGCGATCAGCCAGCAGAACCCGATCGAAGGCAAGTACAGATAGCGTTCGTTGAAAACGGAGGCGGCCATCCAGCGCGCGTTCAGCACGGGCAGGAGCATCGCGTACAGCCATAGCAGCGCGAAGGCCGCGGGACGAGCGCGTTTCCAGAGCCAGACGAACAGGCCAAGCGACACGAGGCAAACGCCCAAACCGGCCAGGACCCGCGCGTCGAACAGACTGCTGCTCTTTTGAAAGGGGTAGAAGGCCGAAAGCTGCGCCGGCCAAAACAATTTGCCGACGTATTGCCCCACAAGCGCGAACGCCGTCGAGAATGCTTCCGGCCAGGACAGATTGGCGCGTTGCAGCACGGGCGCGAAGCCTTTGAACAGTGCGACTCGCATCGCCACATAGCCGAACAGAAGAATCCACAGACCCGCATAGGTCGCGGATTTCTGCTGCCAGGTAGTCTGCGCTCGATCCGGGCGCACGAAGTGTTCGTAGACGACAACCAGCGCAGGCAGCACCATCGCAGGCTCTTTGGCCAGCAGCGCCAGCGCAAATGCCGCCAGCGCCGCAGCGCGCAGCCACGCGGCGTGGCCGGAGTGCGGTTCCCGAAGGAGCAACAGAAAAGTTACCAGGACCAGCGCGGTGACTTGTAAGTCGGGCAGAGCGGCCACCCAGGCGACGACTTCGGTATGAATCGGGTGGATTGCAAAGAGCAGCGCTGTCACGAAAGCAATGCGCGAATCGCCGAACACCCGCAGCGTCAACCGGTAGAGCAGCAGCACGACGCACGCGTGCAGCAGCACGTTGACCAGGTGAAATCCGTAGGGCAGCGGGCCGAAAATCTGGTAGCAGACCAGGTAGCTGAGCATCATCAGCGGCCGGTAGTAGTTGCTGACGCCCTGTTCGCCCTGAAACGACCACACGGTAGTGGTCAGAATTTCGCGCAGGTGCTGGAGGCTCTGCACGTACGGGTTTTCCAGAATTTGCGGGATGTCGTCGTAGACAAATCCGCTCGCAAGCGTGCTGGCGTAGGGAAGAACGGCTGCGAGAACCAGAATCAGGAGCACTCGCCGGTCGAAGGCCGTCGCCGCGCTGGAACCTGCGGCAGCAGATGGGCCGCCCGCGCGGCGGCTGGAGTCTTCAGACATGCTCGGGTCTCGCGTTGATGCTAAACAGCAGCGGTGCGGTTTGCAACGCCCTGCGCAAAACCTGTGCCTGCTGCTACAATCGTTTCATGCGCGCTGCACTCGCCGCTCTGATGCTTCTGCCCGCGGCCGCACTTGCCCCGGCACCTCCCCGGCCCTCTGCGGATGCCGATGCCGTGGTCCGCGCAATCGAGAAGCGCTACCAGTCGGTGCGCACCTTGCAGGCCGATTTTCTCGAACGCTACAGCGAGGGGCGTCGCGCGATGCGCCTCGAATCCGGCAAGGCTTTCTTCAGCCGCCCGGGACGTATGCGCTGGGAATACGAAGAGCCGGAAGAGAAGCTGTTTCTCATCGACGGCAAGACCGTCTGGTTTTACGTTCCCGCCGACCGCACGGTGACGCGCGCAAAAATCAAGGAGAGCGACGACTGGCAGACCCCGCTCGCGCTGCTGGTGGGGAAGTTCAAAGTCTCGCGCGTCTGCGCGCGGGTCGAGCTCGTTGAATCCAAGCCGGGGCCGTCCGCGATGCCGGCAGGTCACATTGGCCTGCGCTGCCTGCCCAAGTCGGCGGATTCCGGATTCCACGAAGTCCTGATCGAAGTGGATGCGTCCTATTCGATCACCCGCGTTTTGATCCGCGAACCCGGGGACGTCGAGACCGAGTTTCGCTTCGGCAATTGGCAGAATGATCCCGCCTTGCCCGAAGCCATCTTTCATTTTCAGGCCCCGCCCGGCGTTGCCATCGTGGACGAAGCCTCCATCGCCGGGCCCGTTCGCCCCTAGGACCGGCCTCCTGGGCCGTCCGCGGGTCTCCGGGCGAACGAGTACACCCTGAACCAATCGTTGCGCAGAGCCGTCTTTATTAGTGGCTGCTGGCGGTGGGGTGTCGCCGCGCGAGCCGCCGCCGATAGCTGAGGGATTCGAGTTAGTGCTACACTCTGTTTCGCCGCGTCACGCAGAATGGGAACGCGCAGGCTCTCACTGAATGGCAGAATTCGTCTGCAAGGTCGCTGACGCCAGCGGAAAAGTCTTCCAGCAGGTTGAAGCCGCACAGTCGGAGGCGGAAGCCCGCCAGCGGCTGGCCGACCGGGGGCTTTTCGTCTATTCGGTGCGCTCGCGGCTGGCGGTATTGCCGCAGCTTGGCGGGCGCCTGCGCGAGGCGAGCGTGGGGGGCACCGACTTCCTGATCCTCAACCAGCAGTTCAACACGCTCATCAAGGCGGGCCTGCCCATCCTGAAAGCGCTCGACCTGCTTAGCGAAAGCGCAGCGGCGCCGCGGCTGCGGCCGCTGCTTCAGGACGTCCGGCAGCGCGTGCGCGAGGGCGCCTTGCTCTCGGAGGCGATGGAAGACACGGGCGTCTTCCCCAAGGTCTATACGACGTCCATTCTGGCCGGCGAGAAGAGCGGCAACCTGCCGTCGGTGCTGGACTACTACATCGCCTACCAACGGGTGACTTCCGGAGTAAAGAAACGCCTTGTCGCGGCGCTGGTCTATCCGGTGATCCTGGTGACGGTGGCCAGCATCATCCTGAGCTATCTGGTCACGTACGTGATCCCGCGGTTCGCGCAGTTGTACAACGAGTTGCGCGTGCCGCTGCCGTGGATGACGCAGTTCCTGGTCACCATGACGCTGCAACTGCGCTGGTATCTGGTCGGGGCGGCACTGGCTCTCGTGGTAGGGGTCGTCTTCGCCTTCATCTGGTCGCGCACCGAGCGCGGGGCGCTTGTGCTGGACCGTTTGAAGCTGCGCCTACCGGTGGCCGGGGACCTGTGGATCAAGTTTCAAATCTCGCGATTTGCCCGCACTCTGGCGACGCTGCTGGCCGGAGGAACGCCGCTGGTTGCGGCGCTGGCAACCTCCGCCGATGCCGCTGGCAGCCCCTACATCGCCCGGGGAGTGCTGGAGGCGGCGAAGAAGGTCCGCGAAGGGCAATCGCTGCATACCAGCCTCAACGAAACTGGGTTTATCCCCGATCTGGCGATGGAGATGATCGAGGTCGGCGAAGCCAGCGGCGCTCTGGCGCCCATGTTGACCAGCGTGGCGGAATTCTACGAAGAGGACGTCAATCTGCGGCTGAGCGCTTTGATTAACTTGGTGGAGCCTTTAGTTTTGGTATCGATGGCCATTGTGGTAGCCTTCATACTGATTTCATTGTATTTACCGATTTTCAGCTTTTCGCTGAGCGGGTCAGTCGGGCGGTAGTCTCACATGGGAACATCCAACCGGAATCCGGCAGCTTCAGACCTCCCGGGCGGGGAAGAGCAGGAACGCGAACGCACCCGCCGGCTGGCCGAGCGGTACCGCTGCCCGTTTATTGACTTGCGCGAGCACCACATCGACCCCGAGCTCTTCCGCAGCATCCCCGCGGACCTGATGTTCCGTTACAACTTCGTTCCGCTCGAAGGCCACAACAATTCACTGGTGGTGGCCGTCGCCGACCCCAGCCAGTTGCTGATGACCGACGAGCTTTCGCTGCTGCTCGGCAAAAAGCTGATTATCAAGGTGGCCACGGGTTCGCAGATCAGCGACCTGCTGAAGCGCACCGAGCAGTCGCAGCGCGTGCTCGAACAGGCCACCGAGGGCTTCACTCTTCAGGTAGTGCCCGAAGAAGAAGAGAGCGACGAAAACATTTCCGCCGAGCGGCTCACCCGCGACACCGCTGTGAATCCGGTCGTGCGCCTGGTGGATACGTTGATCTTCACCGCGCTGGAACGGCGCGCCAGCGACATCCACATCGAGTCGCGTTCCGCCGACGTGATGGTGAAGTACCGCATTGACGGCGTGCTCCAGCAGGCCATGGCCCCGATGGCCAAAGAGTGGCATTCCACCATCATTTCCCGCATCAAGGTCATGAGCGACCTCGACATCGCAGAGCGCCGCGTCCCGCAGGACGGCCGCTTCCGCGTGCGCTACAAGGGCCGGTATATTGACTTCCGCGTTTCCATCATGCCCGCCATCCACGGCGAAGACGCCGTGCTTCGCGTGCTCGACAAAGAGACCCTGAGCGAAAAGTTCCGTCACCTCACCCTCGACGTGGTGGGCTTCTCCGAAGAAGACATTTACAAGTTCCGGCGCTACATCCGCGAGCCCTACGGGATGGTGCTGGTCACCGGGCCGACTGGCTCCGGCAAGACGACCACGCTCTACGCGGCGATCAACGAAATCAAATCGGAAGAAGACAAAATCATCACCATCGAAGACCCGGTCGAATACCAGATCCAGGGCATCACCCAGATCCCGGTGAATGAGAAGAAGGGACTGACCTTTGCGCGTGGCTTGCGCTCGATCCTGCGCCACGACCCCGACAAAATTTTGGTCGGCGAAATCCGCGACAACGAAACCGCCCAGATTGCCATTCAGTCAGCCTTGACCGGGCACTTGGTCTTCACTACCGTTCACGCCAACAACGTGACCGATGTGATCGGCCGCTTCATCAACATGGGAGTGGAGCCGTACAACTTCGTCTCGGCGCTGAACTGCATCCTGGCCCAGCGGTTGGTGCGCGTCATCTGCGAGAGCTGCAAGAAGCAGGTGTTCTACGCACCCGAGGTGCTGAAAGAAGCGGGCTTCGACCCGCAGCTGTGGCAGGACATACCCTTCTATGAAGGGACGGGCTGCCTGGAATGCTCGGGAACGGGTTTCCGCGGACGCACGGCGATCCACGAGTTGCTGGACCTGTCCGACCGCATTCGCGAAATGATTGTCGACCGTCGCCCCACCTCGGAAATCAAGCGGGCCGCGCGGGAAGAAGGGATGACCTTCCTGCGCGAGTCCGGCGTGGCCAAGGTGCGGGCCGGCATCACCACGCTGCGGGAAATCAACAAGGTGACCTTCATTGAATAGCCGCTCCACGGGGAGAGACACGAATGCCGCGTAACGGTTTCTGGGCGAGGGGTGCGCGCTGGCTGGACGCCTTGCCGCATCCCCCCATCGCCTGCGAAATTGCCGCCGGCCACGTGGCCGCGGCGCGCTGGTCGCGGCGCGGTTTCTCCCTGCAGGACTACGCGGTGGAGGCGCTGCCGGCGGGCGCGGTGGTGCCGTCGCCGGTGGAGCCGAACATTGTCGCGGCCGAGGTCGTTCGCGAGAAACTTCAGCGCCTGATGGAGCGGCTGCAGGTCCGCGGCCAGCAGGGTACCTTGCTGCTGCCCGACCAGGTGGTGCGCGTCTTCCTGCTGCACTTCGACACGTTTCCCAAAGCTCCCGACGAAGCGGTGCCGCTGCTGCGCTGGCGGCTGAAGAAGAGCGTGCCTTTCGACGTGGAAGACACCGTGGTGTCGTACATGAAGCAGCCCGCGCGCGGCGCGGGTGTGGACATCCTCGCCGGCATGGCCCGGCAGCGAATCGTGCGGCAATACGAAGAGTTGGCCGAATCCGTGGCGTTGTCGCCGGGCGTGGTGCTCAGCTCCACGCTGGCCACGCTCCCGCTGCTCGACGATCCGCGCCCGACGCTCCTGGCGCGGCTTTCGGGCGCCACGCTGACTACCGTGATTACGCGCGGGGATTTGCTCTGCGTCTACCGCTGCGCCGAAGTCTCCGACGAGGCTGCCCGGCTGGCCCCGCAGGTGCTCCTCGACGAAATCTATCCGGCCATCGCCTACTTCCAGGACACCTGGCAGGAACCCGTCGGCGTGGTAAGGCTCGCGGGCCTGGGGCCGCGGTTTGAGGAATTCCGGCGGGTGGTGCAGGCCGAGCTGCCTTGCGTCATTACGCCGCTGATGCCGCCGGAACGCGTGGTCGAGCGCAGTCCGGGCGACGCCCGCGCGCTGATGGACCGCCAGCTCGATTCGCTGGTGGGCTGGATGATGAACCGGGTCGCCTGAGCCACGGGATGGAGAACTGGACTCGATGAGGATCGCCCTCAACCTGGCGACGTCGCCGCTGGAAAACAACCGGCGGTTCCTGCTGACCACTGTCACGGTTGGCGTGATTGCCTTCGCCGCCCTGGGCGTGCTGGGCACGCATACGGTGCGCGAATGGCGCCAGAGCCGCGACCTGCGCACCGAAATTTCCTCGCTTCAGGGCGAAATCAACGAATTGCTTGCTGAACGCCACGATCTCGAAGAATTTTTCAAGGATAAGGAAACGGCCCGGAAAATGGAACGGGCTGCGCTGATGAACCGCATGATCGTGCAGCGCAGTTTCGGGTGGACCAAGATGTTCACCGACCTCGAGCAGCTGCTTCCCACCGGCGTGCGCGTGGTGAGCATCGAACCGCGTATGGACGGGGACCGCGTCGAAGTGAAGCTCGTGGTTGGCGCGGTGAGCGACGAAGAAAAAGTGAAGTTCCTTGAGGCCCTGGAAAACTCCAAGGGCTTTTCCTCGGTGCAGGCCGTCGGAGAGACCCGGCCCAATCGCCCGGGTGAGTCGGACCGGGTGCTGCTGGAATTGCAGGCCTACTACCGGATGGGTGCGGAATGAGCGGCGGGAACCAGCATTGGAAGAAATGGATCCGTTGGGGCCTGACCGTGGTCCTGGTGGTGGACGTTTTCCTGCTGGTCGTCGCCTTTCGCGCCGCAAACCGCGGCGAGCAACAGCAAGTTGCCAATCGCGACATCCTCCGCGAGCAGCATGCGGAGCTCAGCGCGGATGTCGCCCGCGTTCGCAGCATCCGCGACCGCTTGCCCCAGGTGCAGGGCGAATGCGACAAATTTATTCGCGAGCACCTGCGCGAAGCCTCCGGAGGCTACTCAGTAGTCCTGGCCGACCTGGGGGACATCGCGGAGAAGGCCGGCCTGCGTACTTCGAACATCACCTTCCGCCAGCAGCCCGAGCGTAACCAGCCCGACATCGTGGGTATCGACATCAGCGCTTCGGTGGAAGGCGATTACTCCAGCTTGGTGCGCTTCATCAACGGGCTGGAGCGCTCGCCGAATTTCTATCTTTTGGAGAATCTGACGCTCGCTTCGAGCACCGGGGGCGGCGTCATTCGACTGAACCTGGAATTGCGGACTTACTTTCGTTTGTAGCCATGGCCCTTTCGAGACGCACGCAACTGTATCTATTCCTCGGCCTGGTGGCCGTTCTGGCGGCCGTGTGGATCGGCGACTGGGGACGTTCGTCGCAACGCGCGGCGGCCTTCAGCTTGGGCGGGAAGTACATTCCCCTGAAAGTGCAGGACCCGGCGCTGCGGCTCGACCTGCTGGAGCGCGCGCGCGAGTTGAGCTACGAAGGAAGTCACCGCAACATCTTCAGCGCGCGGCCCCCGGCTCCGCCGCCGCCCAAAGTCGAGCCTGGGGCTGTGCAGTCGGCTGCGTCCACGCCGGGGTCTGCTGCGCCACTACCGCTGGCCGTACCGTTCAAGTTCTACGGGATTGTGACGGACCCGCGGACGGGGAAGCGCCGCGGCTGCTTCACCGATGGCGAGGAAATCTCCATCGTCGCCGAGGGCGGGGTCATCCAAGGACGCTTCCGGCTGCTGAAAATCGGCAATGATTCGGCCGAAGTGGAAGAAATCGGCACCAGCCGGCGAGCTACGATTCCTTTGGACGTCAGCGCGGGGCCGCCGGGATGAGCGCGCGGGGAAAATCCGTTGGGAAAGCCGCGGAGTCAGGTTACGCCCTGCTCGTGGTCGTGGCCATGGCCGCGCTGATGGCGATCGCTGTCGCCGCGGTCGTTCCCGACCTCATCACCCAAAACCGCCGGGAGAGGGAAGAAGAGATGATTTGGCGCGGCAACCAGTACGTCCGCGCGATCCGCCTTTACTACCGGAAGAACGGCCGTTTCCCGCAGTCGCTCGAGGATTTGACGGAGAAAAAGCAGCAGATCCGCTATCTCCGCCAGGCCTACACCGACCCGATGAACAAGGAAGATGGTTCGTGGCGGCTGATCTACGTCTTGCAGAACGGCGTGCTGGTAGGAAGCGTCACCCGGACCGGGCTCATCCAGATCGGGGGAGGACCGCAGCGGCCGGGCGGGGCTGGATTTCAGCAGCCGGGGAAGGGGCAGCAGCCTGGGTTTGGCACAGGGCAGCAGCCGACCACGATCGGGACGCCTCTGCAGGGGCCTGTGTTCGGCGGAAACATCATCGGCGTAGCCAGCAAGGTAGAGCGGCCCTCTCTGAAGACCTATAACGAACGCAGCATTTACCGCGAATGGGAATTCATCTGGGATCCGACGCGGGATGCCGTGGTGGTGGGCCAGCCTGGAACGCAACCGGGCAAAGCGCCTTTCTCACCGGGAATCATGCCGCCGACGACAATAACTCCTCCTCAGCGCCCACCGCAGTAGCGTTTCTACTCCTGCAAAACAGGAAGAGTCTTTTTGGGTCGCTGGCGCTGTCCAGCGGGCTCGCGCAACCAGCGCACCAGCGCGCCAAGGCGCAGCGACGCATCGAAGACGGACCCCACCGGCAGGCCGCCGGGCAATTTGTGCCGTCCGATGGCCTTCAGCCCGGCCGAGGCAATGCAGCCGCATTCATTACACACCGGTTTTCCACCTAACTGGCACGGCTCGATGCGCGAGCTCAAATCCGGAGACAGGCACTGCGTGGTCTTTGCGAAGACGCAGTCGGAAGGCGACTGCGGAGGTTTCGCATAGACTCCGAGGAGGCCCTTCGCAGTCTCAAGCTTCGGAAACGCCTCACGAAGTTCCAGCAAATCCTTTACGACCTGCTGGCGGTCTTCGGGCAGCAGCCGCTCAGCCGAAATCTCTCCGTGCTGCGGAGTGTAGAGACTCACCCAGATGCGCTTCGTCTCCGGCAGGCGCGACCAGAACCGCATGAACTCGCGCAGATAGCCCTTGCGCTGAACCATCTGGCGCGTCACGGTGCAGTGCACCGTAACTTGGTGGCCGGCGATGTGTTTGAGGACGCGCTCATAGGTCGCCGGGGCGCGGCGGGCGTCGTGCTCGGGTTGCAGGCCGTCCACGGAGACGACGAGCTGAAAGCGTCGCAGGGAAGCCCACTCGAGCGGGATCGGCCGCACGGCGCTGGTGACCAACTGCGTGTGGATTCCCATCGCCGCCATACGGGGCAGGAGCTCGTTCAGCTCGCGGTAACGCACCAGCGGCTCCCCGCCGACGAGGGAGACGTGGATCGGCTTCGTCCGGCGCAGCAGCCTGAGCACGCCCTGGACGAGCCGCTCGCCCCGGAGGTCGCGGACGTCGCGCAGGACAGTGCCGCCGCCGAGGTGATCCTCACCGTAGGCGTAGCACCCGGCACAGCGCAACGGGCACTCGCGGGTGATCTCGATGGAGAGATTGGGATGACGCCCGGCCAGTATCTTGCCCCAGGCGGCAAAAATGCCCCGCACGATACTTTCCAAGTTAGCTCCAGTCGGGCTAGGGGCTCTCACTTTAGCACACGCAGGCTTCTAAGCTGAGAGAAAAGAACAAAAATAATTTTAGCCACGCGAGTTGCGCGGCTCGTGCTGTTCCAACTTATTGCGACCATGTCTCAAAGGGTTTGTAGGCGCGCTGCTTGCTGCGCCCGTCAGTTCGTCTCTAGCCGGAAATAGTTGGAACGGCACTAGGTTTCGGTGCGCCGGCGCCACTCGGTGAGCACGCGCCGGACGTACGCGCGCGTTTCGGCGAAGGGCGGGATGCCGCGGCACTGCTCGACGCGCTCCGGCCCGGCATTGTACGCGGCCAGCGCCAGCCCGAGGTTGTCCTTGAATCGCTCCAGCATCTCTTTCAGGTAGCGCGTTCCGCCTTCGATGTTCTCGGCGGGGTCGAAAATGTTGCGCACGCCGAGTCGCGCGGCCGTGGCGGGCAGGAGCTGCATCAGCCCGCGGGCGTTGCGCGGCGAGACCGCGCGCGGGTTGAAATTCGATTCCGCCAGAATCACGCTGATGATGAGGTGTTCATCCACGCCGTGCTTTTCCGAGGCGGCGCGGATCAGTTCGCCATAGGGTACGTCCACGGCGGTCACGGCGACTTCCCCGTAGATTTCCTCGGGTTCGATGCGGTCCAGTTCGTCGCTGGGGATTTGGACAAAACCGCCGCGGATGTGAAGGCGGATGATATCGCCGAACCGCTCGTGTCCCGTGATTTGCAGCCGCTGCCCGTTGCGCAGGACCGCATAGTCGGCGCGCGCGGGCACAGCGAACAGGCCGCAGCCAACGGCTGCGGCGAGGGTGACGATTGCGGCTTGTAGGAGCCTGCGCATCAGATTCCGCCGAACGCATACTTCTTGATCGCGGCGGCGACTCCGCTCTGGTCGTTCGACAGAGTAACCCGCCAGCCCAAATCTTTCAATTCCGAAACGCTGTTGTCCATCACCACCGGCACGCCGGCAAATTCCAGCATTTCGCGGTCGTTCAAGTTGTCGCCGATGGCCATCACCTCTTCGCGCGCAATGTCCAGCACGCGCGCCCATTCGGCCAGGGCGTGGCCTTTCGAGCAGGCGGGATGGATGACGTCCACCAGGCCGAAGTCGCGGCTCTCGTAATAGGTGTAAGCGAGCGCGTAGCGCTGCGCGATGGGCAGCGCGCGCAGCAGTCGCTCGCATTCCTGCGTCGGCGCCACCGTCCCGCTGAACATCACCTGGATGGGGTCTTCGGTCAGACAATCTTCGAGCGGGGAGCATTGCGACAGGTATTCGCGGTTGCGCTCGAAGTAGCTGCGCCGGCCGGGGTCGGTGAAATCGAGCACTTCCCAGATGACCTGATTTTCGCGCGGCCGGTCGAACACGACCGCGGCGCCGGAACGAAATTGCGGCGTGGCGCGGAGCACTTCGCGGGCGACCTCACGAGGCAACAGGTGCCGCAGGTGCGTGGTGCCGTCGCTCGACTTGATCAGCGCGCCGTTGTTGACGATCAACGCCACTTCCGGCGGCAGATGCGCGGCGATGGGCCGCGTGAAATCGAACCGGCGGCCAGTCACCAGCGCCACGTGAATGCCGCGCGCCACCGCCTCAGCGATGGCCCGGCGGTTCGCCTCGGGCACTTCCCAGCGGCTGTCCAGCAGCGTCCCGTCAATATCAATCGCAATGAGGCGCACACCCATGCCTTCATTCTATCAGGAGACGAAAGAGCCAAATTGTCATTCAGGGAACGGGATTCAGGGGCCAGGGGCTAGGGGCGAGAACAGGCACCTGTAGCGGCGGACTTTACGTCCGCCATTCAGGGGCATCTGTAGCGGCCAGTTTCAAGTGGGCACGCTTGGGTGGGTGTCACGTGTCGCGCTGAGCCGCACTGCATTATGTGTCTTTTTTGTAGCGCCGGCATCCTGCCGGCCTTGTGCTGCAGCGGGGCTCTGCCCCGCCCCCGGCCGCCTGGAAGGCGGCGCTACCCCTCCGCGCGCTGCAACGGCCAGGACACCGATAGCGAGAGCAGTGTTGACGCGCTCACATGAGCAGGCTATTGTCGGTGGGCTTTCCGTCGAAAACGTGGGGACTAGGGATGAACACCAGCGGCCGTGTGGCGATTCTTGTCCTTTGTGCAATGCTGGCATCTGCCGCGCGCGCCGACGACCGGGTGCGCTATTTCCGCGACATTGTGGTGGAGAAGGGCGAAGCGCTCGAGGACGTGGTGTGCATCGGGTGCGCGGTGCAAGTGAAGGGCGTGACGTCAGACGTTGTCGCGTTCTGGGCTGGAGTGGACGTCGAAGGCCAGCCTTCCGGCGACATTGTGGTGATTGGCGGAGGCGTGCGCGTGCGGCCGGGCGCGAAAGTGGATGGCGACATCGTAACTTTCGGCGGGCCGGTTATCATCGAACCCGGCGGCTCGACCACTGGCGAGGTCGAGGCCTATCCCTTCTGCCATTTTCCGGGGCAGCGGCAGATTTACTGGCAGGGCTTCGTGGGGCTGATGGGATTCAGCCTTGTGCTGGCGATGTTGGCCTATTTGCTGGTGCGGCGGCGCCGCGTGGAGAATATGACCAAGACGCTGCGGGCGCGGCCGTGGATGAGTCTTCTGTTCGGCCTGATTTTCTTGGTGATTTGCTTCGGGCTGTACCGCCTGCCGTGGCTTTTCGTGCGCTTGTACAGCACGTCGGGCTTCGTCTACATCGCGACGACAATTCTTCTGGCCATCCCTTACGCGACAGGGTTTATCGGAGTGTGCTCGCTCCTGGGCAGCAGCGTCCCGCTGCGGGGAAAATGTCTTGCGGCCGGAACGCTGCAGGCGGCGCTGTGCGGGGCCGTCCTGGTGGCATTGTGTCTGCTGATACCGCTCGCGGGCTTGCTGGCCTGGGCGCTTTTGATGATGTGGGCCACAGGGGTGGCCTTGCTGAGCCGCTTCGGTGCTCGCGCGCCGCTGGCGATTTCGCCGGCCGGACAATAGCCTCGCGCATCGCAAATCCTTTTCGCGCAAGATCATGTGTTAGTCTATCAGCCGAAATCCAGGTGAACCAATTGACAAAGATGATGAGCACAAAAATGTGCCGGGCGCTGGTGGTGTTGTGGCTCTGCGCGTTGTGGGCCGGCTCGCTGGCGCTGGCGCAGGAGACTGAGCCGTGGCGGGTGTTGAACGACCGCGGACGCGCGGCGATGGAGGCCGGGAAGCTTGCGGAAGCCGAAGAGGCGTTCCGCGCCGCCTTGCAGGAAGCGGGAAAATACGGTTCGCAGGACATGCGTCTCGGCGTAGTGCTGAACAACCTGGCGATGTTGCAGTTCCGGCGGGGAGATTTTGCCGGCGCGGAATCGCTTTTCGAGCAGGCCATGCCCATCTGGGAAGCGCAGCTCGGCAAGAACCACGAGCAGATGGCCATGTTGCTGAACAACCTGGGCGAGGCGTATCGCGCGCACGGGCGCTACGCCGACGCAGAAAAAACTCTGCTCCGCGCGCTGGCGATTCTGGAAACGGCGCACGGCGCCAATGACCAGTCGTTGGCGGTGCCGCTGCTGCATCTTGCCGATGTGTACCGCGCACTGGGCAAGTGGGCGGATGCGGAATCCACCTATCTGCGCACGCTGCAAGTCGTGGAGCAAACTCTAGGACCGGAGGATGCGACTGTCGGCCGCGTGCTGAACAGCCTTTCGGCAACCTATGTGGCGCAGGACAAACGCGACCTGGCGATTGCCGCACTGCGCCGGGCGCTGACCATCTGGGAGAAGAAATTCGGGCCGGACGACCCCGCGTTGGGCACCGTGCTCGCCAACCTGGGAGAAGCCCTGCGCGGCGACGGACAGAACGAGGAGGCAGAAAAGCTCCTGCGTCGCGGGCTCGCCCTTCAAGAAAAAGCCTTCGGGCCGGAACATCCCAATGTCGGGCGCACGCTCAACAACCTGGGGCTGACGCTCTTCGCCCAGTCCAAGTACGAGGAGGCTGAGAGTTATTTCCACCGCTCGCTGGCCATCTTGGAAAAGGGCCTCGGTGCGGACAACGCGGAAGCCCTCGCGGTTCGAGAAAACCTTGCCGAGGCTTTCGAAAAACAGGACAAGTGGGCCTTGGCGGTGCCGGAGCGGCTTTTCCTGATGATGGCGGCCACCAAAATGCCGGCTGGCGACCCGGAAATCGGCCACCGCGCCAACAACCTGGCCATCGTGCTGGAGCAGGTCGACAGGCGAGTAGAGGCCGAACAGTTTTTCCTTCGCGCCGTGGAAATCTGGAAAAACGCCGGCGAAAAGGAACAGGCCAATCTGGCCGTCGCCTGCCTGAACCTGGCGCATCTCCACCGGAACTGGGACAAGCCGGACCAAGCCAAACAATTCGGCCAGCAGGCGCTGGAGATTCGCGAAAAACTTTTCGGCCCCGAGCACGAAAAGACGATGGAAGCGGTCGAGCAGCTCGCGGGCGCAGCGATGGACGCGGGCGACTCCGACCAGGCGGTCGCGCTCTACAACCGCGTGCTGCAAGCCAAAGTGAAGAAGGCGGGAAACGATAGTCCCGAAGTCGCCGACGTGCTGAACGACATCGCCTCGGCTTTGGAAAAGAGCGGAAAGCTGCCGCAGGCCGAATCGGCGCATCGCCGCGCGCTGGCCATCCGGGAGAGCGCCCTCGGAAAAGACGACCCCGCCGTGGCGGGAAGCCTGATGCTGCTGGCGGATTGCATCGACCTCCAAAAACGCTATCGAGAATCGGAGCCGCTTTACCTTCGCGCGATTTCGATTGCCGAAAAACTTTCGGGCAAAGAGCAGGAGGTGCTGGGCGTGTACCAGGTGACGTACGCGCGGCATTTCTGGGCGCAGCAGAAGTTCAAGGAAGGCGCGCCCTATCTGGATCGCGCCCTGGAGACGTACGCGAAAGTGTACGGCGCGAACTCTCCGGGATACGCCGCCGAGCTGAGCACGGCCGCTAGCTTCTACGAGGAAGCGGAGCAGTGGGAAAAAGCCGAAGCGCTCTACAAGCAGGCGATACAGATCCACGAAAAGGCGCAAGGGGCCGAGCACGATGAAGTGGCCGGGGCGTTGGGTGAGCTTGCCAATTTTTACTACATGAGGAACCGCTACGCCGAAGCGGAGCCGCTGGCGCTGCGCGTGGTGAAAATCTGGGAGAAGACGCGGGGCGCGGAGAGCGAATCCGTCGCCGGAGCGCTCGATCGTCTGGGCGCCATCTACTACGCGGCCGACAAGGATGCGCTGGCCGAAGACGCCTTCCGGAAATGCCTGGCAATTCGCGAAAAGGTCTTCGGCCCGGATGACGAGATTATCGGCCAGACACTCGATTCGCTGGCCGCCGCGCTCGAGGCGCAGAAGCGCTACGCCGAATCGGAGCCGCTCTACCGGCGCAGCCTGAGGATTGCGGAAAAAACGCTGGGGCCGACCGACGCGGGACTTGCCGCGTCCTGCTACAACCTGGCGGACACGCTCGAGACGCTGGAGAAATATGGGGAGGCTGAACCGCTCTACCGCCGCGCGGCGGAAATCTACGAGAAGGCAAACGGCGCGGACGATCCCGATTTGGCGTTGGCCTTGCGCGGCCTGGGCGATACGCTGCGGAAGATGAAACGCTTCACGGAAGCCGAGGCGCCCTACCGCCGCGCGCTCGCCATCGTGGAAAAGAAAGACCCGGGGAGCGCTTCCACGGCCTACTTGATTGGGCGGCTGGCGTTCGTCTGCGCTGGGCAGGGGAAACACAGCGAAGCAGAACAACTTTATGCGCGCGGGCTGGCCCTGCTGCGGAAAACCAATGAATCCGGGGACGCGAATTTCGCCGAGTTTCTGACCAATTACGCGGCCACCTTGCGCGCGCTGAACAAGGTGTCGGACGCAAGTAAGCTCGAAGCCGAAGCAAAAACCCTTCAGAGCAAGTCGAAGACGCCCGGTTCATAGCCCGGTGTCCCTGCGCTCTCTCGAATCAACTTGCTGCGTTGATTTACGCCGGCGTCGGCTGCCTCCTAATGTCTTTACTTCTTCACTTTAGCCGGGGCACCGGTCGGCGTGGCGGATTCTGCCGGCGCGAGTGCGACCGGATGCGGCTCCAGTTTGTATGTCTCTTTACCGTCGTGCCAAATCCAACCGGACTGGTCCGCCGGAACTTCGAATAGAACATTCTTGAAGTCCTTCTTCACGACCAGCAGGGCATTCTTGTATTTGTTGCCGCCAGAATCCTCAAGCCAGGAGCGGTCTTCCATCCGCGCAAGATATTCCTTCGCGGTGACGGAGCGAAACGTCGTGACTTCGCCGTCGCCGCCCCGCTTGGATTTGCCCTCGAACCGGAGCACAAGAAAGACCTTGCCTGCTCGCGCCTTTTCGTCCCCATTGCAGATATTGTCGCTGACAATGGAAAAGACTTCGGTTCCGCTTTTCGCGTGAAAGGTGTTTCCATCCTGACAGATGGCTTGGATTCCGGCGCTCTCGGTCTTCTCCACTTTCACCAAATCCCCAAGCGAAGTTGGAGGTGGCGGAGGCGGCGGAGGGGGCTGCGGGGCAGGCTTAGGAACCGAGGCAGCCGATGGTGGCGCCGAAGATTCCTGTTTGCATCCGGAGAATGTGAGGGAAAAAACAAGCGCGAGAAGCAGCAGGGTGCGGAGATGGACCACGCGAAACATGAGAGCCTCCTCTTGAGCAGTAAAGTTGTGGCGTCCGGGAACCGGAAAACCGCAGGCCGAGGGTTGAGCGGCTCAGAGTACAACGAGAAACCGATTGCAGCAACAGTCCAGGGGATCTCAATCGAGGTGAATCAGTGTGCTAAACTCGCCGGGCCATGCTTACAACCATCACTCATCTGGAATGTTCGAAAGCCTGCGGCAAGCAGTATCCCCACGACAAACTCTGGAACCTGTGCGAATGCGGGGCGCCGCTGCTGGCGCGGTACGACCTGGCCGCGGCCGCGAAAACACTCACCAAAAACAATCTGGCGACGCGCCCGGCGAATATCTGGCGCTACGCCGAATTGCTGCCCGACGGCGAGCCGGTCACGCTCGGCGAGGGAATGACGCCGCTTCTGCACGGAAAAACCCTGGGCGCCAGAATCGGGCTCGAGCGGCTGTACGTCAAGGACGAGGGCTTGAACCCCACGGGCTCGTTCAAGGCCCGCGGATTGTCCGCAGCGGTCACGGCGGCGCGCAAAAACGGCGCCACCACGCTGGCGATTCCCACCGCAGGGAACGCCGGCGGAGCCATGGCGGCCTACGCGGCTTGCGGCGGACTGAAGAGCGTCGTCGTCATGCCCGCGGACACGCCGTTGGCCAACGTAATCGAATGCCGCGCGTTCGGCGCCGACGTGCGCATGCTCGACGGCCTGATCTCCGACTGCGGCAAGTACGTCGGCGAGAAAAAGAAAACCGAGGGCTGGTTCGAAGTTTCCACGCTGAAAGAGCCCTACCGCATCGAAGGCAAGAAGACGATGGGCTTCGAGTTGTGGGAGCAGTTCGGCGGGAAATTGCCCGACGTCATTATCTACCCGACTGGCGGTGGCGTGGGACTCATCGGGATGTGCAAAGCGTTCGATGAAATGCAAGCGATGGGTTGGATCGGCGCGGAGCGGCCACGAATGGTGTGTGTGCAGGCGTCGGGTTGCGCGCCGGTGGTGAAGGCGTTTGAAAAAGGCGAAAAGGCGTCCACATTCTGGGAGCACGCGGAAACGATTGCCTCGGGCCTGCGCGTGCCGAAAGCGCTCGGCGACTTCCTCATCCTCGATTACTTGCGCGCCAGTGGCGGCGCCGCGGTCGAAGCCACCGATGCCGAGATGCTCGCCGCGGGGAGGGAACTGGCCGCGGCCGAAGGCGTGTTCGCCGCTCCGGAGGGCGCCGCAACGCTGGTGGCCGCGCAGAAGCTCGTGGCGCGAGGATGGATCAAGCCCCGCGAATCCGTCGTACTGTTCAACACAGGCTGTGGCTACAAGTACAGCGAGGTCTGGCAGAAGGCGCTCGAGTAATGACGGAAAGGCTCTACTACCACGACTCGTTTTTGCGTGAATTCACCGCGCAGGTTCTGCGCTGCGAGCCTGTGCCGCCGCAATACCTCGTGGTGCTCGACCGCA
>Ga0315268_10000834_pt1 | contig 36081 bp, 34 predicted proteins | sample C1_top_MG_FD_204535 | JGI IMG/M metagenome (GOLD analysis project Ga0315268, IMG submission 204535) | Sediment microbial communities from Yellowstone Lake, YNP, Wyoming, USA - C1_top | ecosystem: Environmental > Aquatic > Freshwater > Lake > Sediment | place: USA: Wyoming | collected 2017-08-01
ATGATCGTGAAAGTACGTTCTTCGGTCAAAAAGATTTGCGAGAAGTGCAAGATTGTCAAACGGCGTGGCGTTCTGCGCGTGATTTGCGAGAATCCGAAGCATAAGCAGCGTCAGGGATAAGGATTCCATTTTCAGGAGGTTATCAGGTGGCAAGAATTGCGGGTGTGGATTTACCTAAGAACAAGAGGATGGAGATCGCTTTAACCTACATCTATGGCATAGGGCGGACAAAATCAAAAGAGATCCTTCGGGAAGCCGGCGTCGACCTCGATACGAAAACAGATCAACTTGCCGATTCGGAAATAACCTCTATCAGGAACATTATCGATAAGGAACATAAGGTTGAAGGTGATTTGCGTCGGGAGATATCCATGTCCGTGAAGCGGCTGATGGATGTCGGGACATACCGCGGCTTGCGGCACCGCAAGGGGCTTCCCGTCCGCGGGCAGAGGACTAGTACCAACGCCAGGACAAGAAAAGGACCGCGAAGGTCGATTGCCGGCAAGAAGAAATAATGGGTGAATGGATCCGGAGGAGCAATGGCAAAACCAGTCAGGAAAACAGGGAAGAAAAAAGAGAAGAAAAATATCTCCGAGGGGATAGCTCACATTCAATCGACGTTTAACAACACGATCGTGACCATCACCGATATGAGCGGAAACGTCATTGCCTGGGCCTCAGCCGGGATGCAGGGGTTTAAGGGTTCGAGGAAAAGCACCCCTTTTGCAGCACAGATGGCGGCTGAGGATGCGGTGAAGAAGGCACGAGAACATGGCTTGCGGGCGGTTCAGGTCTATGTCAAGGGCCCGGGGTCCGGGCGGGAATCGGCGCTGAGATCGCTGCAAGTGGCGGGGCTGAAGATCAGTCTCATCCGGGATGTGACGCCAATTCCCCATAACGGATGCCGTCCGCCCAAGCGCAGAAGGGTGTAAGTAATAAGCAAAGATCCACGGTCGTTGGGAATTGATCGTGGTAATGGATAATGGTTACTTGATAATTGATCAGATCACTGATCAGGGAGGCATTTTTGGCAAGGTATAGAGAATCGGTGTGCAGGTTGTGCCGGAGAGAAGGTCTGAAGCTGTTTCTCAAGGGGGATAGGTGCTACAGCGAAAAGTGCGCCTATGAAAGGCGGGGGTATGCGCCGGGCGATCACGGCCAGCTTCGGAAGAAATTTTCCGATTACGGCGTCCAGTTGAGAGAAAAGCAGAAACTCAAAAGGATGTACGGCCTCCTGGAGAAGCAGTTCCGGGGGTATTTCGAGAAAGCGGATCGGCAGAAGGGAATAACCGGAAGCAATCTTCTCGTATTTCTGGAGAGAAGGCTGGACAACATGATCTTCCGGATGGGCTTTGCCAATTCACGGTCGGAAGCAAGGCAGTTGGTAAGGCATAAACATTTCCTGGTCGGTGGGAAACCCGTTGACATCCCCTCCTATCTGATCAAACTCGGGGACGATGTACAGGTCAGAGAGGGAAGCAGAAAAGTTGAGCGGATACTCGAGGCGATGGAAACCGTTGCCAGGCGGGGTGTGCCTCAGTGGCTGGAAGTTGATAAGGCAAACTTCAAGGGTGTGGTGAAGATGCTGCCGACCCGCGAAGAATTGACGATGCCGGTACGGGAGCAGCTGATCGTTGAGCTTTATTCAAAATAGAAAGATACCCGGGTATCCGAAGGGCAGGGGAAGGAATTATGCAGAGAAACTGGCGCAATTTGATTCAACCGAAAAGAATCGATATCGATGAAACGACTCATACCCATTTTTATGGGGAGTTCAGCTGTCAGCCGCTGGAACGCGGCTTCGGCACAACCTTGGGGAATGCGCTGCGGAGGATTCTGTTGTCTTCTATTCAGGGCGCCGCCATTGTATCCGTAAAATTTGACGGGGTGCTTCACGAGTTCTCCACGCTCCCGGGGATCAAGGAAGATGTGACCGATATCATTCTGAATCTAAAGGGCGTGCGTCTCAAGCTTCATCAGGACGGGCCGAGAACCATTCATATTGACGCCTCAAGGGAAGGGGTAATCACCGCGGCAGACATCGTGACCGATGGGACGGTAGAGATCCTCAATCCAGATCACTACATCGCCACGCTGGTCGGGGAGGCTTCCGTCAAGGCGGAAATGGTGGTCAAGATGGGGAAGGGATATGTCCCCGCACAGAAGGAAAAAGATCTCGATCAGTCCGAGGGGACCATTAATATTGATGCCATCTTTTCGCCAATTAAAAAAGTCAATTACAGTGTAACCTATGCTCGAGTGGGGCAGGTTGCGGACTACGACCGCCTGATTCTGGAGATATGGACGGACGGGAGCGTTCTCCCGGATGATGCCTTGGCGTATGCGGCCAAGATCCTCAAGGAGCAGCTGGATATTTTCATCAATTTTTCCGAGGCGGAAGAAGAGGAAGCGGCGCGCGAGATTGAAGAGAAAGAAGATGTCAACGACATCCTTCTGCGGCACGTCGATGATCTGGAACTCTCCGTGCGTTCGGCAAATTGTCTGAAAAACGCCGGCATCAATCTGATCGGAGAACTCGTTCAGAAGACGGAGGCGGAGATGCTCAAGACCAAGAACTTCGGTAGAAAATCACTCAATGAAATAAAAGAAATCCTGTGTGAGTCCGGGTTGGGGTTTGGAATGAAGTTGGATTTTCTCCCGTGGAACAGGGTTGAAAAAACGGAAGGCGCTTTGCAGGAAGAGGCAGAATAGCATTCGCAGAATCAATGGAGCGTAGCGTAGCTAATTCACAGAATCAGTGGAACGAAGTGCAGCTTATAGTGTTCGTTGGAAAGGATGATGTTCGATGGGCCAGGGAAAATTCGGAAGCAAGCTGGGGAGAACGACGAGCCATCGGAAGGCCATGCTCAGGACGATGGTTACCTCCTTTTTGAAATATGAGAAGATCAAGACTACCGATCTTAAGGCCAAGGAGCTGAAAAAAGTGGCGGAGAAGATGATTACCCTAGGCAAGAGGGGGGATCTCCACGCCAGGAGGCAGGCCGCGGCTTTTGTCCGGGAGCGGGAAATGGTGGGAAAGCTATTCGGGGAGTTATCGGACCGGTACCGGGAACGATGCGGCGGCTATACGAGAATCGTTAAGACGGGCTATCGTGCAGGCGATAACGCGCCTATGTCCATTATTGAGTTTGTTCGAGACGCCGAGGTGGAGAAGGCAAAGAAAAAGTCCCCGGCGCCGAAGAAATAAAACAGACGTGAAGGGCGGGTCATCGGCCCGCCCTTTTTTTCATTTTGATCCTCCCATTTCCCCCTTGTTTTTTCCAGGAAAAACGATATAGTTCCCCCGTAAAGCGGACAGAAGCGCGGTGTTTTATCGGGAATTATCAAACGGAAGGAGGAGCGGTTATGGCTGATCAGCGGATCGGGGAAGTCATGAAGTTTTTTTCCAAACCGAGTGTTGCGGCCGTCAAGATTACCGATGGAGAGATCAAGGTCGGGGATACCCTTAAATTCACGGGACACACGACAGATCTGACCATGCCGCTTGATTCCATGGAGGTGAATAATCAGCGAGTGCCGCAGGCTTCTGCCGGTGACTATATCGGCATCAAGGTGTCGGGACGCGTGCGGCCCGGCGATGAGGTTTTCAAAGTGACGGTGGATTGAGTCGCTCCAGTGCTCTGGACAGCTTGAGCAGACACGGATGCCCCACGCGCGAGCCGCAGGGTGACGGAAAATGGAAATCAGGGTGCTGGGCTGCCACGGTTCGCAGCTCCCCGGATATGGCCTTACAGGATTTCTGATTGACGATACAACCCTTTGAACGTAACGGCCATACTGGTTCATCATACCGTAGAAACCGTTGCATATGTGGTCGAAGCCCAAACGGACGGACGCCCGATGTCCGCCATTTTTGTCGGCGATACCAGCCCGACCGAGGAGATCTGGCGGGTGGCTGGGCGAGGTGAGGATATCCGCGCCATATTTATAGAAACTTCCCTGCCGGAAGACATGACAGACCTCGCCGAGCTGACCGGCCATCTGACTCCGGCTGGTCTCGCACGTGAATTGAAGAAGCTTGGCGCTTATCATCCGCAGATTTATCTGTATCACATGAAGATCCAGTATCATCGAGAGATTCAGCGCGAGATCGCCCTGCTGGGGAACGGCAACGTGCACGTGCTTCAAGACGGGCAGGTGATACGGATCTGACCCATCCTGACCCTCAAGGTAATCTGATCCATGAACCCGAATGAGCAGGTTATCGAGTTTTTATGAACCCATCAATCATGACGCATCGGGATACGCTTACATATCTTTCCAGTCTGAACAAAATGGGCATCCGTTTCGGGCTTGATCCGATCCGTTCCCTGCTTGAGCGGCTCCACAATCCCCAGAACGGCTATCCATCGGTCCTGATTGCGGGAACGAACGGCAAAGGTTCAGTGGCGGCGATGACGGCCTCGATCCTCTCCGCCGGCGGATTCAAAACCGGGCTTTACACCTCTCCGGATCTGATCGATTTCAGGGAACGGATCCGGATCAACGGTGGGATGATGAGCCAAAAAGAGGCGGCAATCTGTACAGAACGGGTGAAAGAAAAAATCATCGATGAAGTAAGCTATTTTGAATTCCTGACGGCGATGGCTTTCCTCCATTTTCGCCGGCAGCACGTGGATATCGCCATTTTGGAGATTGGGATGGGTGGGAGGCTCGATGCCACCAATGTCGTGATTCCCCTCGTTTCGGTCATCACCAATATCTCCCTCGAACACCGGGAGTATCTCGGCAACACCCTGGAGAAGATTACCCGGGAAAAGGGAGGAATTATCAAGGAAGGGGGGACCTGTCTCACTGCGGCACGACAGAAACGGGTCGTCGCGACCCTGGAGGAGATCTGCCGGGAAAAACGGGCGGCGCTCTACCGGGTGGGGAAGGAGATCCGCACAACGATACACCGGGATGGGACATTTTCCTACCACGGCATCGGGCGATGCCATGAGAAACTCATCTGCCCTCTCGCGGGGAGACACCAGTTCTCCAATGCCGCCCTGGCGCTGGGAGCCGTGGAACTGCTTACGGATGCGGGTTTCCGGGTGGATGAGCATGTCGTTGCCGAAGGCCTGAGAAAGACCCTCTGGGAAGGAAGGCTCGAAATCCTCCGGCGTGCACCGATGCTGCTCGTCGATGGTGCCCATAATCCGGCCGGGGCGGAGACCCTCCGCCGGGCGTTGAAAATCGGGTTTCCCCGTCGTCGGCTTATCCTGATCTTCGGTGTCCTGGGGGATAAGGATTACCCGGCCATGATGAAAAGACTCCTTCCTCTGGCCGACAAGGTTATCCTTACACGTCCGAACAGTGAGCGGAGCCTTCCCCTGGAGCTCCTGCTGCCGGTGGCCAGGACATTCCATGAGGCAGTTGAACGGATCGACAATCCGGGTGATGCCCTGAGATCCGCCCTCGTCCAGGCCAGGGAGGAGGACCTCATCTGCGTCGCCGGCTCCCTCTATCTGGTGGGAGAAATTAAAAAAATCCATCGAAGCGGGGGCCGGCCTGATGAAATCTCCGCAGAGTGTGCGCAATGAGAGGTGCAGGATTATGCTGAAGGGGAAAGAAGCTTGCTGCGCGGCACTCGTGCTGTTTCTTCTTCTGCTGGCGGTTCCCGCTCTTCCGGCGATAGAGAAGGATCTTCCCGAGGGGCCGGTCACCATCGAGGCGGACAGCATCGCCTATGATGGGGATGAAGACGCCTTTCACGCAGCGGGAAAGGTCCTGATCACCTTCACGGGAGGATTCCTGAAAGCTGACGAGGTGAACCTGAACCGCCGCACGAACATGGCCCTCGCCGAGGGCCATGTATTCATCCGGAGCGATCAGGACGTTCTCGAAGGCGAAAAGGTTGCGTTTGACATTGTTGCCAAGACTGGAACGGTAAACGATGGACGGATGTTCATTGCCCGGAACCATTATTACATCAAAGGGGAGAAGATAGAAAAGAAAGGGGAGGCGGTTTACCGGCTCGAAAACGCCACGATAACTACTTGCGACGGAGAGACTCCCGACTGGCGCCTGGCGGGCAGTGAGCTTGATCTGACCATCGACGGCTATGGCACTTTGAAGCATGGCCGATTCCTCGCCCGGGATATCCCCCTCTTTTACGTACCGTATCTCATCTTTCCGGTTAAAACGACCCGGCAGTCCGGCTTCCTCTTTCCGCGCTTTTCCTACTCCCGGGACAAGAACGGCCTGGACGTGGAATTACCCTTCTACTGGGCCATCTCGGGAAGCGCCGACGCAACCTTCTCTCAGCGCTACCTGGAGAAACGCGGCTTCAAAGAGGGCCTGGAGTTCCGATACTTCCCCACCCCGGAGACATTCGGCACCTTTTATGCCGATTTCATCAATGACCGTAAGCATATCACGGAAACCGCAGACACGATGAGCCGTGACTGGCAGGAGGACCGGAATCGCTGGTCCTATTATCTCAACCACGAATCTAACTTTGCCTCCGGTTTCTCCATCCGGAGCGACATCCGACGGGTTTCGGATCACTGGTACTTCCGGGATTTTTCCTCCTTCAACTATTACCTGGATCACTATTTACAGACCGGCGAGGAACGATTTCAGCGCGTCTCATTCCGGGGTGATGAATCCCTCGGGTCACTGGATTCGACCGTCCGGCTCACCAAGGACTGGTCTCTCTATAACCTGACCGCCCTGGGCCGCTACACCGATGACTTCTCTTCCGCCAGTAATGATGCGACGCTCCAGAAGTATCCGGAGGCGACCCTGACGGGGTTCCGGCGGCCTCTTGCGGGGAGTCCTTTGCAGTTAGAGTTCACAGCCGGATATGACTATTTTTACCGTGGGGAGGGGCAGAAGGGTCATCTCGGGGAGATAGCACCGACCCTCTACCTGCCGATGAACCTGGGCCGTTACGCGCAGGTGACGCCTCAGGCAGGATTCCGGGGGAGCATCTGGGAGCGGTCCGATTCCGCGACGGAGCGGGAGAGAAAGTACGGCGACCGGGAGGTCTTCCAGCTCGGCGCTGCGCTCTCGACAGAGCTGGACAGGGTTTACGATTTAGGCGGTGGCGGGATGGAAAAGATTCGGCACGGGATCAAGCCGGAGATAACCTACTCCTTCATTCCCAATGCCTCGCAGGACAATATCCCCGATTACCTCGCAAAAATTCCGGGCCAGCATAGCCTTACCTACGCCCTCACCAACACGCTTCTCGCCCGGACGAGGGGGGAGGATGGAAGGGTCGGTTACCGTGAGATGATGCGCTTGAAGCTGGCCCAGACCTACGACATTCTGGAGAGCAGGAGAGATGTGACGGGTACGGGCAGTAACAACCGCCCCTTTGGTGATGTGTTGTTGGAGCTGGATCTGTCACCCGTCCAGTATCTTGCCCTATCCGCGCGAAACACTTACAACGTGAATTCAAGCGACTGGAAGCAGAGCAATTATGATCTGGCCGTCTCGGACACCCGGGGGGATTCGGCAACCGTCGGGTATCGCTATACGCGCGACGTTCTGGAGGAGATCAATCTTCTCCTGAAGGCGTCTGTGACGTCATCCCTTGACGCAATCTACATTCTGAGACACAACATAAGGGACGGCAAAACGATCGAATCGACCTATGGCGTCAAATACCACAAGCAGTGCTGGTTTGTTGAAATCGATGTCTCCGATCGGGAGGATGATCGGACGATCATGCTCTACGTTTCGCTGTTGGGAATGGGAACGGGCGCTCTCCGGTAGCCTTTTCGGGAACGGTTCTTCTTTTTGTTATTTATTGCAGGTTTTTCCTTGACAAATTTAGTAAATTTGCATATCAATTCAGTTTCAAATTCATGAACACTTGGTGAGCTTATGAAGACGTATCATGCAAAGAAGGAAGATGTTACCCGTGACTGGTATCTGGTGGACGCCGAGGACAAGATTCTCGGTAGGCTTGCATGCGAGATTGCCCACCGGCTGCGGGGCAAGCACAAGGCCATTTATGCACCCTATATGGATACTGGCGATTTTGTGATTGTGGTCAATGCCGGGAAGATCAGCCTCACCGGCAAAAAACTGACGGACAAGGTCTATTACCACCACACGGGCTATCCCGGAGGGATCAAAGCCATTACGGCGGGGAAGCTGCTTAAGGAGAAGCCGGAAGAGGTGCTGCGGACAGCCGTAAAGGGAATGCTTCCGAAAAATACGCTGGGAAGGGCCATGTTGAAAAAGCTCAAGATTTACGCAGGCGGCGACCATCCGCATGAAGCTCAGTGTCCCCGCATTCTTGACTTATAATTTTTCAAGATTCAGGGAATTGATATCAGGTCGGTGAACGCGACGGGGAGAGGATTATGACGGAAAAACGGTTTTATGCGACGGGAAAGAGAAAAAGTGCCATTGCCAGGGTCTATATGAAGGAAGGGACCGGCGTCCTGCAGGTGAACAAGAGGACCTTCGACGACTACTTCACCCGGGACAGCCTGAAAATGCTCATCCAGCAGCCCCTGGAGATGACGGGGAAAAAAGGGCTGTTCGATTTTACCATCAACGTGGAGGGGGGCGGTATCGCCGGTCAGGCGGGTGCCATCAAGCACGGCATCTCCAAGGCCCTTGTGGAATATGACGAGGAACTGAGATCCGCCTTAAAAAAGGCAGGATTTCTGACGCGGGATTCGCGCATCGTAGAACGGAAGAAATACGGGCAGCCCGGGGCCAGAAAACGGTTCCAGTTCTCAAAGAGATAATCACGGGGAGGCTGAGGCCTCCCTTTTTTTTGTAACTGAAGGAGGCATGAAGTGATCAGGGTCGGCATCTTCGGCGGAAGCGGGTACACTGGACAGGAGCTCCTGCGATTGCTCATCGGCCATTCCGGGGTAACGGTCACGGCGGCGACCTCCCGGCGTTTTGCCGGGGTCCCGGTTGCCGAGGTCTATCCCGTTTTTTCCGGACTGACCGATCTCGTTTACACCGATACCTCCCCTGAAGAGATGGCCGGTCTCGCCGATCTCATCTTTCTGGCCCTTCCGCATGGGGTTTCCATGGAGGTCGCGCCTTTTTTTATCCGGGCCGGCAGGAAGGTCGTCGATCTCAGCGCGGATTTTCGCATCCGGGATGCTGCCACCTATGAGGCGTGGTACCGGCGGCATACGGCTGTCGGTACGATCCGAGAGGCTGTCTATGGCCTACCCGAGCTCTATCGGGAGCAGATCCGCACAAGCCGGCTGGTTGCCAACCCCGGCTGTTATCCGACCAGCATCATTCTGGGGCTCGCCCCCGTTCTGCGGTCGCGCTGGATCGACGCGGATTCCGTAATCGCCGACTCAAAATCGGGCGTCAGCGGGGCCGGCCGCGATCCCCAGATCACTTCCCTCTATTGCGAGGTAGCGGGGGGATTCAAGGCCTACAAGGTCGGCCAGCATCGGCATACCCCGGAGATCGAGCAGGAATTGAGTGCGCTTGCGGGCGGGGAGATGAAGATCTCCTTCACCCCGCATTTGCTGCCGGTGAAGCGGGGAATCCTGAGCACGATCTATGCGGGGCTGGAGCGGGACGTGACCGGGGAGGAGGCGACGGCCCTGTATCGGGAGTTTTACCGGGACGAACCCTTTGTCCGGATCTGCCGGGCCGGCCAGCTTCCCACGCTCTCCTCCGTAGTCGGTTCAAACTACTGCGACATCGGTGTGACCGTTGATAAAAGAACCCGGCGGATCATCATCGTCTCGGTGATCGACAACCTGATCAAGGGCGCTTCCGGTCAGGCAATCCAAAACATGAATCTGATGTGCGGTCTTAAGGAAGAAACCGGACTCCCCGCCATAGCCCTTTTCCCCTGATCTGCCCAAGGAGACGTTGTGAAAATATTCAACACCCAGACACGGAAAAAAGAGGACTTCACTCCCGTTCGCGAGGGGAAGATTGGCATCTATGTGTGCGGGATAACCGCCTATGACGTCTGTCATGTGGGGCATGCCCGCTCGGCCGTGGTTTTCGATGTGATCACCCGGTACCTCCGGTACTGCGGCTATGAGGTGACCTATGTGAAGAACTTTACCGATGTCGACGACAAGATCATCGACCGAGCCCGCAGAGAGAAACGGGGGATTGCGGAGATCGCCGAGACCTATATCCGGGCGCACGACGAGGATATGGATGCCCTGGGCGTGGTCAGGCCGACGGTGACCCCCCGGGCGACGGAGCATATCGACGGGATGATCCGCCTGGTGGAGACGCTGATCGGCAAGGGGCTCGCCTATGCCGTAGACGGGGATATCTACTATGCGGTGGAAAAATTCCCCGGGTACGGCAAGCTCTCCGGCCGTGCCCTTGAGGACATGATGGCCGGCGCCCGCGTAGATGTAAACGAAAAAAAACGCAATCCTCTCGATTTTGCCCTCTGGAAGGCGAGTAAAGAAGGAGAACCCTGGTGGGACAGTCCCTGGGGGCATGGCAGACCCGGGTGGCATCTGGAGTGTTCCGTGATGAGCCAGCGGTATCTGGGGGACACCTTCGATATTCACGGGGGCGGAGAGGATCTGATCTTCCCTCACCATGAAAACGAGATCGCCCAGTCGGAAGGCGCCACCGGGAAACCCCTTGCCCGATTCTGGGTGCATAACGGCTTCGTCCGGGTAAACAGCGAGAAGATGTCAAAATCTCTCGGCAACTTTTTTACCATCCGGGACATCCTCAAGCAGTATGATTCCGAGGTCCTGAGGATCTTCCTCTTGACGAGCCATTACCGGAGCCCCGTCGATTTTTCCGATGCGGCCCTGGCGGAGGCGAGACAGGGGATGGATCGGTTCTATTCCACGCTCGAGACACTCCGCGAACACCTGACCGGCAGGCAGGATATTGAAGCAACAGACGAAGGCTCCCGAAAAGATTGTGCGATAACCGACCAGCTTCATACGCTCCGGGAGCGGTTCCGCGAGGCGATGGATGACGATTTCAACACCGCCCGGGCAATCGGCTTTCTCTTCGATACCATCCGCCTCCTCAACACCTCCCTCACGGGGAAGGGTGCGGAAGCATCGCCTGCTGTCCTTGAACAGACAGAAAACGTCCTCCGGGAGATTGGAAAGGTCCTGGGCTTTTTCAGCGAGGAGCCCGACGTCTATCTGCGTCGCGACCGGGAGCGGGAGGCGGCGAAGCGGGGGCTGATCTTAGCGGAGATCGAAACTCTGATTGCGGAGCGGCGGGCCGCACGGGAGGCGAAGGAGTGGCAGCGGGCCGACGAGATCCGGAAAGGCCTGGCCGCCCAGGGGGTGATCCTCAAGGACACGCCGATTGCTACGACCTGGAAGATCGCTTAGCAGGGTGTTGAAAAACTGCCATGAAGCCTTTATGAACGCACTACAGATCAGGATCCCCACTGAAGGGATGTGCAGAAGTATTACGACCGACCTGGGCATGCTGGAAAACATTGTGGCCCATTGCCGGCAGGTCTGCCGGGTTTCCCTGCTTTTGACAGACCATCTCGGCCTTCCTTCGCTCAATCGGGATCTGATCCGGGCCGCGGCATCCCTCCACGATATCACGAAGACTCGGAGTTTCCGGACCCGCGAAGACCATGCCGAAACGGGGGCGCGCCTGCTTCATGATCTCGGCTACCCGGAGGTGGCCAATATCGTCGGCCAGCATGTCCGTCTGGACCGCTATTTCGCTTCCAAGAGCACGACCGAAGCGGAGATCGTCAACTATGCCGACAAACGGGTTCTCCATGATCAGATCGTTCCCTTGAGCGAGCGGATGGGGTACATCCTGGAGAAGTATGGCAGCGCCCCGGAGCGCAAGCGGGATATCCTTCTGCTCTGGGAGAAGACGGAACGGCTGGAGGAGCGGCTTTTCGACGGTTTGCCCTTTGCGCCGGGCGACATCAGCCGTCTGCTTGAGGAGGTTCCTCCCGGCGATTGTCGGGAAGCTGCTGGGCGTCCGTGACCGGGTGGTGTTCCTTCTCCAGCCTCAGGATCCGATCGATGCAGGGGATCATCTCCTCTTCGTGGTGCGTGATGTAGATGAGTCCGGTCGCCGTCTGCTCCCCGATCCCCTCAAGCAGCGCCAGGACCATTTCCCGGTTCGGGCGATCCAGACCCTGGCACGGTTCGTCCAGGATCAGGAGTTCCGGCGATTTGACCATCGCCCGGGCGATGAGCGCCAGTCGCTTTTCCCCGTAGGAGAGGCGGGTGAACATCCGATCCGCACGATCCGCCATGCCGAGGATCTCCAGCCAGCGGTCTGCGACTGCCTCCTGCATGCGGTCGGCCCGGCGATAGAGCCCGATCGAGTCGAAAAAGCCCGACAGGACCACGTCCCGAACCGAGACGGGCTTTCGGTACCGAAGCTGCAGCTCGGGAGAGACGACGCCGATCCTCCGCCGGATGTCCCAGATGCTCTCCCCCTCGCCCCTCCTCCTGCCGAAGAGAAACACCTCGTTGGCGTAGACCTGAAGGTTGTCCCCCGTGATCAGGCTCAGCAGGGTCGATTTCCCCGATCCGTTCGGCCCGACAACTGCCCAGTGCTCCCCGCGCAGGACGGTCCAGTTCAGGTTGTCGAAGACGACGTATGTGCCGAAGGCGACATGGATGTTCCTCATCTCCACGAGGGACTCACCTGCGGGACGGGGCGAATCCCCCGCCTCCGTGAGCGGCAGGCGGATCTCCGGAAGCGATTTCAACATCTGCGCGAACCCTTTTCCCGCAATCCGCCGTATCCGCGCGGGGGTCAGAACCTCCTCCCTCGTCCCGGTGAGGGCGACACGGCCGCTGCGGATCAGGAGCACGTGCGTAATCCCCGGGATCACCTCCTCCGGTCGCTGGGTGACGAGGAGGATCTGCGTTTCTTCCTGCATGAGTTTGGTGATGGCTCCGGCCAGGGAGGGACGGCTGCCGGCGTCCAGACCGGCGAAGGGGTCATCCAGGATCAGGAGCTTCGGCGCGGGCAGGAGCGCACGGGCGATCAGGAGCTTCCGAAATTCGCCGTTGGAGAGGGAGCGGATGCCATGGCCGAGCAGGGGACGCAACTCCATCAAATCGGTAAGGCGCTCCAGGGCGGCCGGATCCGCGTCCTTCGGATGGAGCAGTTCGAGCGCGGTGAGCTCATGGCCCCTGCCGCTGAATGAGCGTTCCTCATCACGAAACTCTTCGCGGGTCAGGATCTCCTCGATAAGCTCGAAGGAGACATAGCCGATCCTCCTCCCCTCGACTTCCGGGTTGTGACGGATCATCCGCCCCCGGACATGGGGGATCTCCCCCTTGATGGCCCGGGCGAGGGCGGATTTCCCGGAGCCGTTCGGTCCCAGGATCGCCCAGTTCTCTCCGCTCTTGATCTCCCAGGAGGTCCCGGCGAGGAGCATGGTATCCCCGATGCGGAGCGTGACGCGCTCCAGCGTGATGAGTGGTTCGTTCGTGTTGTAATCCTCCCGTGTTTCTGATAGTGTGCATCCCCGACCATCCGGTCGCGACGAGACGCGCCTATGGATACCAGAAATCAAAAAAAAAGCCACCGTTTTCCGCACGAACTTTCCACGTGCCTCCATGTTCTGGGAAGTGATGCATTCCCCATCTACCTTGTCCGCGGTAACCGCCGCTCTGCGCTGATCGAAGCGGGAATCTCGGCGACGGCGGGTGAAGCCCTGGATCAGCTCGGATGCCTGGAAGATGAGCCGGACTTCGTGGTGATCACGCACCCCCATGGCGACCATCTGACCGGCCTTGACACGATCCGGACGCGGTTTCCCGCCATCCGCGTCATTGCGGGCGAAGGGGCGGCGGCGTTTCTTTCCCACCCGCGGGCCGCCGCGGCGATCGTGGCCGAAGACCGCCACCTCGGGGCCGTTCTTCATGCGAAGGGGTATCCTGCCGTATCTCCGGCGGTATCGCAGGTGCCATTCCTGGCCGGCGAGATGATCCGCGGCGAGGGGGAGGAACTCGATCTTGGCGGGGTGGTGCTCCGCTTTCTCGAGGTCCGGGGGCATGCCCCGGGGAATCTGGCTGTCTTCATCCCCGCGGCGCAGGCCCTCCTGGTGTCCGACTGTCTCGGTTTCCATTATCCCGCGGGGCGGTTCTTTCCCCTGTATTTTACCGGGTACGCGGAGTACATGACCACCCTGGACCGACTTGCATCTCTGCAGCCGGCGATCCTCGGTCTCGGGCACTACGGGGTCATGCAGGGGGCGGAGGCGGGTGCGGCCTTTGCCCTGGCACGACGGTGCGCGTCCGGTTTGCGGGAGCGGCTGCGGAGCGGGCCGGAGGAGGAAGAGAGCATGGTTGCGGAGATCTTTGCCGAGTTCTACCGGGATGAACTGACCCTGTATAGCAGGGAAAATATCATGAACTGCTGCCGCCTGCTCATCAGGCGGAGCCGTGAGGAGGTCGAGGCATGCTGAAGGAGCGGGTGGTGTATCTCAATGGGGGTTACGTTCCCTGGGATGAGGCTAATGTCCATATCATGTGTCACAGCTTTGGGCGGGGTTCGGCCATCTTCGAGGTGATCGGTTTCCACGATACCGCGGCCGGTCCGGCGGTCTTTCGCCTGGATGAGCATGTCGCCCGTTTCCGGCAATCGGCCCTGCTCCTCGATATGGAATCGCCCCTTACGCCGGAAGAGCTGCAGGCGGCGATCATCGCGACGGTGAAGCGTAATGGATTGAAACGGGGACTGATCAAGATGATCGGCTACTACCCGGAGATCGCCTTCGACATCCTCCCCTCCAACAAAAGGTTCCAGATCGCCATCTTTGTATTCGATCGCGAGGATACGGTGGGCGCTCGGCCGGAATCGGAAAACCGGACGGCGAGCGCCTGCGTCTCGCGGTGGCGCCGCCTCGATCCCCAGAGCGTCCCCATCGAGGCTAAGGCGGCGGCCAATTATCTCAACGGCATCATGGCCCGCGGGGAGGCAAGGAAGCGGGGTTTCGAATACGCCGTCATGCTCGATACGCAGGGCTTCCTCGCGGAGGGGGGAACGGAATCGGTTTTCCTCGTCCATCAGGGGCGCCTCATGACGCCGTCCCTGGGGACGATCTTGAGCGGTATCAGCCGCAAATCCCTGCTTGCGGTGGCCGAGGAGATGGGGGTGGAAACCGTTGCCGGCCGCCTGATGCCCGAGCTGCTGAGCGAGGCGGAGGAGATCTTCCTTTCCAGCACGCCGGCCAAGCTGCTCCCCATCCGCCGGATGGATGAGAGGCTTTTGGGCGAAGTCCCCGGGCCGCTGACGCAGAAGCTTGCCGCGCGGATGGCGGCGATCACCGCCGGACAGGATGAGCGGTTTCGGGGATGGCTCTTCCCCGTTTGCTGACGAAAAAGGTGAATCGGGCACCGCCGGTGAGGGATGAAAAAATCCTGCGGCCGCGCAGGTCCGAATCGGATGTATATACGGGCAAAAAACTTTGGAGGTGTGCGTGCAGAACTACTGGAACAGGCGGTTCAGCAACGAGGGCCGGATCTGGGGCGATTCTCCCAGCCGGACGGCCCTGCAGGCCCGGGAACTCTTCCGGCTAAGCGGAGTGCAGAAGATCCTCATCCCCGGCGCCGGGTATGGACGGCATTGCGATTTTTTTGCCGCGGAAGGTTTTGTCGTCCATGGCGTCGAGATCTCGGACGTCGCCGTCGGTCTGGCCGCTCATCCAGGGGGGAGGGTTGTCCTGTACCGGGGATCGGTCCTCGATATGCCCTTCAGCGGCGACACCTATGACGCCGTCTACTGCTTCAATCTCCTTCACTTCTTCCGCGCTGCCGACCGACGGACATTGGTCGACAAATGCGCCGATCAGCTCCGTTCGGGGGGGATTCTCTTCTTTACGGTCTTCTCCGAGAAAGAGCCGACGTATGGAAAGGGGGAGAAGGTCGAGGAGGGGACGTTCGAGAGCAAGCCCGGGCGACCGACCCACTTCTTCACCGAGGCGGACCTGAAGAGCCACTTCGCGGACTTCGACATCCTGGAGACGGGTATCACCGAGGATTTGGAGTGCCACGGTGACGAGGGGCCCCATACCCATCTTCTCCGCACTATCACGGCGCGCAAGGGGTGAGCGGTGTCTGCGCCCGGTTCCTTTCATCCTAGGTGAATGGACACCAATGAGCAGGGAAAGGGTGACGAGGTGGAAAAAGGGACGCCCCGCGAGTGATACTCGTGGGGCGTCCGGGTGTGTGCGAGCTTGAGCGGCGGCCGGGCTTACTTGCCCGCCTCCTTCTTGAGTTCCTTGATCCTGTCCGTCTTCTCCCAGGGGTAGTCGTCCATAAAGAGCGTCCGCGGGATGCGGCGATAGATATCGCTGTTGAGGAGATCGAAACGCTTGATCATCCCCGCCGGCGTGAGGTCGAAGAGCTTCTCGATGATCTTCGCCAGCTTCTTGTTGCTGATCTTGCCCGTGCCGAAGGTGTCCACGTAGATCGAGAAGGGGCAAGCCATCCCGATCGCGTAGGCGAGCTGCACCGAGCACTTTTTCGCGAGACCCGCGGCGACGATGTTCTTCGCGACGTAGCGCGAACCGAAGGCGGCGGAGCAGTCCACCTTCTCCGGCGACTTGTTGACGACGGCGCCGCCCCCCATCTGTGCTCCGGGATACCCCCCGTAACACTGGACGACCAGCTTCCGGCCGGTAACGCCGGAATCGGCGGCGCTGCATGAGTTGACCGCCTTCCACTCGCCGGTCGGGTTGAAGAGGAATTCGGTCTTCTTGTCAATGCAACCTTTCAGGCTGTCGAAGGCGATCTTGCGGGCCCGCTCCTCAAGGGCGCAATGGTCCTTCTCCTTCCCCTTCGCGTACCGGTAGTCGATGGCGTTGGACATCAGAACCTTGACCAGCCGAAGCGGCGCCCCCGTCTTTTCATCATACTCTACCGAGACCTGTCCCTTGCCATCCGGGGCGAAGATCGGGTCGCCGCAGTTCTCGAATGCCCGCATCATCCGATTGACGAGAACATAGGTGAGCGGGAGGAGCTCCGGGGTCTCGTCGCAGGCATAGCCGTACATGATCCCCTGGTCGCCGGCGCCGATCTCCTTATACTTGCCGGCGTCGGCCCGTGTGCCGATGTTGATGTCTGGCGACTGGGGGATGATGGCGTTCAAGACCCCGAGGGAGTTGCCGTTCAGGCCGACCGCCGAATCGTTGTAGCCAAGGGAAAGGACCGTCTCCCGGACGCACTTGTCCAGGTCGATCCAGGCCCGCGTGCTGACCTCGCCGCCGACGACGCAGAGTCCCTTGCCGAGGAAGACCTCGATGCCGCAGTGGGGCATGGTATTGATGTCCATCCCTTTTTTGTGTTCCCTATCCAGGATGGTGGCGATGATGTTGGCCGCGATCATGTCCGCGACGATGTCCGGGTGCCCAACCTTTACGCTTTCCGATGAAATCTGCATGGTGATTCTCCTGTTAAATAACGCAAAACCCGCGCCAGAGCGCGGGTCCATGATTCTTTTCCGGCGCTTTAGCACATTTATATAGCGGAGCAATTGACCTGTAAATTCCCGCTTGGGGGTTCTCTTAGGCTATGGCGAATGAAATGTCAAGGAAAAAATACAGCGGGGACAGGAAGGATCGACAACCGGATCGGTATCATAAACCCGGCCACGGGATTCTTCCCCGGCGGGTACGCGTTCAGCTTTGCATCAACGCGGAGTGAAGAAACCGGCGGAGGAGGTTTCCCGACACGGTCCTGCGGTAGTCGGCCGTTGCCCGCAGATCATCGATGGGCGAGACGGCGCACCGGGCCGCTTCGGCGGCCCGTACACACGCCTCTCCGGAAAGCTTTTCCCCGACGAGCAGCGCTTCGATCCCGGGGGCGGTTATCACCGTCGGTCCGACGCTTCCCCAGGCAATCCGGAGCGCCTCGATTTCTCCCGCGGGGGAAACACTCAGGAGAGCCGCCATGCTGGCAACCGCGCAGGCGAGGGCCTTGCGCTGCCCGACCTTTTCGAAATGCTGAAGGGTGTGCTCCGCAGGCTTTTTTACCCGGATGCCTGCCAGGATCTCTCCCCGCCGGAGTTCCGTTTGCCCGGGTCCGACAATGAACGACGCAATCGGCATGATCCGGCAGGCGCCTGCGGAGATCAGCTCCATCTCCGCCTCCAGGATATAAAGCGGCGGCAGGGTATCGCCGGCGGGCGAGGCCGTGCAGATATTTCCCCCGATGGTCCCCATGGCGCGGATCGGCGGGGAGCCCAATGTTTCCAAGGCCTTTGCCAGGACGGGAAGATGTCGGCGGATCAGCCCGTCATCCAGAAGGCGGCTGTGGGTGGCGCCGGCGCCGATCCACAGGTGGCCGGGTCCCTCCCGGACTCCCCGCAACTCGGCGATCCTCTCCAGGCAGACGAGGACGGGCGCATCGGCCTGATGCGCACGCATCTGCACGAGGAGGTCCGTACCGCCGGCAAAGACCCGCGCCTCCGGATTCTCTTCCAGGCAGGACCAGAGTTCGGGAAGGTTTCGAGGGAGCAGGACCCTCTTCATCGAGGGACCCACCGATCGCGGATTGCCGGGATGGCTGTCCGTCGGGAGGAGAGGTTGTCTCCCGGGCGTGCCGGGGCCGCCGTCTATCTCCGGCGCATCGGGATGTGCGACGTTCGGATTCAGCAGGCGGGCCGCTGATTCCACCGCGTCGACGATCTTCTGATAGCCCGTGCAGCGGCAGAGGTTCCCGCTCAGGCCCTCCCGGATCTCCTCTCGCGTGGGGTCCGATTTTTTCGACAGGAGGGCCGATGCCGACAGGATCATGCCCGGGGAGCAGAAACCGCACTGGACGGCGCCGCACCGGACGAAGGCCTCCTGGAGGGGATGGAGCCTGTCCCCGTCCGCCAGCCCCTCGATCGTCGTTACCGTTCTCCCCTCGAGTTGCGCGGCGAGTATCAGGCAGGCAAGGCGGCTTTCGCCGTCGACCAGAATCGTGCAGGCCCCGCATTCCCCGCTTCCGCACCCCTCCTTCGTCCCCGTGAGCCCCAGCTCCTCCCGGATCAGATCGACGACCCGCCGGTCCGGGGCCGCCGCGAGGATCATTTCCCTGCCATTGATTATAAAAGAGATGTTCATGAACGGTCTCCTGCGCTGATTGTCCGCTTGCGCTCAAGCGCCTCCATGATCCGTTCGGCGGTCAGCGGCGCCCGGGTGATCTCGATGCCGCAGGCCCTGGACACGGCGCCGGCGATGGCGGGAAGCGGGCCGTTGATCCCCACCTCGCCGACCCCCTTCATGCCGTAAGGACCTGACGGTTCGTAGGTTTCCACGATGAGCGAGGTCAACTCCGGGATATCCGGGGCGCCGGGGATGATATAGGTGGCGAAGTCCGGCGTTAGTATCCGCCCCTCCGCCAGCTTCACCTCTTCGCAGAGGGCGTAGCCGATACCCTGGGCGATGGCGCCCTGGACCTGTTGTTCAAACCCCTGAGGGTTGAGGACCCGGCCTGCCTCCGTCACCGCGAGGTAGGCCTTAACCTCGACCGTCCCGGTCAGCTCATCCACCTCGACGCATGCGAGGTGGGCGGCGTAGGAAAACAGGAGATGGGGGAAACCGATGATAATAGCCTTCCCCGTATCGGGGACGTCCCGCACCACGGGCATGAGGAACTGGCTGATGCAGATCCGCTCCGGTTCCGTCATCGTCGCCGCCAGGGCGGCGATCGGTATCTCCCGCCCCGTTGCCGGATGCCGGACCAGGCCGGGGAGCAGTTCCAGATCCTCCAGCGTGTCGACCAGGAGCATCAGGGCCGCCCGGCCGACGATCCGCCGCCGGAGCTCTTCGGCGGCCCGGATCAGGGCGTTCCCGTAAGTGTATGTCGTTCGGCTCGCCGATGCGGAGCCCGAAGGGAGCGTCCGCTCCGTATCCGGTTGGATGATCTCGATGGCGGCGTTCTCCTGCCGGAGGATCTGCCCGGCGATCTGGAGGAAGGTCGTGGCGTTTCCCTGCCCCATATCGGATACGCCGCAGCTGAGCCTGATCTTCCCCTCCTCCGTGAGCTCGATCTTGGCGATGGCCGAATCGGGAAGGCCCCGTCCATATCCCATCGCGTTGAAGACGGCGGCCACCCCGACGCCCCGCTTTTTGAAAAGGCCCGCCCCCGCGATCCAATTCTTCCGGTCGCGCCAGAGGGGGTGCTCCCGGAGCGCTTCGATACAAGATACGATTCCCGTGGGCTGGGTGAGGGTCACGCCGGCGCCGTTTCTCTCCCCCTGGCGCAAGGCGTTTTTCAGACGCAGTTCCAAGGGGTCCATGCCGAGCTTCGCCGCCAGACGGTCCATCATTCCTTCAAAGGCGAAACTCACCTGTGCCACGCCGAAGCCGCGCATGGCCCCCGCGATGGGATTATTCGTGTAGACGCACCAGCCTTCGATAAGGGTATGAGGGATTCGGTAGGGGCCGGCGGCGTGTTCCATCCCGAGGGCCATCACCTCGCCGCCGAGGTGGGCGTAGGCCCCCGTGTCGTAATAGAGACGGCAGGAGAGGGCGCAAAGGGTCCCGTCCGCCCCGGCGCCGAGCCGGTAGTGCATGCGGACGGCGTGGCGCTTGTAACCGGCCAGCATGCTCTCTTCGCGATCCCACCACATCTTGACGGGACGGCCTCCGGCGTGCTGTGCCGCCAGCGCGAGGAAACACTGGACCGTCGCGCCGTCCTTTCCCCCGAAGGCGCCGCCCAGGTAGGGGCCGATGACGCGGATCCGGTTCATCGGGACGCCGAGGGCGTGGCTGATCTCCCACTTGTCGCGGAAGGGCGCCTGGGTGGAGACGATCAGGACGATCTTGCCGTCGGGCTCCAACCGGGCCACGCCATTTTCCGTCTCCAGGAAGGCATGGGCCGCGACCGGGACCTCGAAGGTCTCCTCGAGAACGCAGTCGCAGACGCCGAACGCCTCCTCGGCGTTTCCCGACCGCACCTCTGCCTTCAGGAGGATGTTGCCGTTTTTGTTTTCCTCATGGACGAGGGGCGCGCCGGGTGCAAGCGCGTCATCGACCCCAAAGACGCCCGGCAGGGGATCGATCTCCAGATGGATAAGGGAGAGGGCTTTTCCCAGTGTGATCCGGTCTTCGGCCAGAACCAGGGCGACTGCGTCGCCGCGATGGCGGACCTTGTCGGTGCAGAGGACCGGCTGATCCTTGTGGACGATCCCCTGCCGGTTGGTGCCGGGGACGTCGCTTCCGGTCAGGACGGCGACGACGCCGGGGAGGCCTTTTGCCACCGCCGTGTCCACACGGCGGATGCGGCCGTGGGGGATCCCGGCCCGCCGGACGCCGGCCCACAGAAGGCGATCTCCGAAATGGTCCGTCGCGTATTTCTCCGTACCGGTTGCCTTTGCCGCCCCCTCCGTCCGGAAAACCGGCCGGCCGATCTCGGGGATATACCCTGCCATCCCGTCCGCGCTCCTGTAGTTGAACCGATCATGTGATCCCGGTACAATAATCCTCAAACCAGATACAGCGGAACCATAACACAGGGAGAATCCTCCTTTCAACGATGAAGATGAATCGGCAAATATCGGATATATGACCGTGATGAGAGGTCTGGCCAAAAAAACCCGGCGAATCGCGTTGACTCGTTGCGGCTTTTTCCCTATACTGCCGCCGTATCTTCGTCCCACGGATACGTGGAATTGGTAACAAGGAAACAGTCTATGGACGAAACAAAGAACCGCTCCCTGCACTTGCGCCTCGATGCCCGGCCTCCGCTCCTTCCCGTCGTCACGCAGTTTGTGGAGACGACGGCGACGGTCTTTGGCCTGGGGAAAGAGGAATCCCTGAAGCTGGTCTTGGCAACGGAAGAGATCTTCATCTCCCTCTGCAATGCCGTTTGCCCGGGAAACATCCTGGAGATCGACTGCCAGGACGGGCTCTATTATACCCGGGTCATCTTTCGCTTTACCGCGTCCGACTTGAACCTCAGAGGCCTCAACATCGTCTCGGCCGTTGCCTATGACCGGGAATGCGATCTGGAGGAAATGGGTCTTATGATCGCTTCCCGATCCGTCGATCGCCTCCATCTTACCGTGGAGAAGGGGAGTCGCGTCAGCCTGGCCATGACCAAGGAGAAGGCCTATCCGCGGATGTCGGAAATAATTCCCCCGCCGGAACCCCCGGAGACGGTGGTCCTGGAGACGCCGGATCCGGAGGGGGTGAAACGGTTTGCCCTCCTGGTCGGGCAGGCGTATGCGGAGAAGGATCGGCCTGCTTTTTTCGATTACCCCGGCAAGGTGGCGGACATGGTCGCAGGCGGGGAATTCCACTGCTTGGCGGCGATGAACCCGAAACGGGAGATCGTCGGGGGGATCCTCTTCGGCGACCGCTCGGAGAGGATCATACACTCCTTCGGCCCCTACCTCTTTCACGGGGGGGACGGAAGGCGCACGGGCGGAGCGCTGCTTGAGGCGTGTCTCGGTAGGATTGTCCGGTCGAAGGCCCTGGGGCTCTTGAGCCTCTCCGGTCTTCCCCCGGCCTTGGAGGGCCAGTTCGAGCCCCTGGGTTCCCTGTCTTACCGTGTCCCCGGCAGTGACCCGGTCGCGCGGCCTTTCTATTTCCGTCACCTTCATGAAGATCCGGGCTGCGAAGTCTGGTCGCGAGGGGAGCTCACCGCCTGGCTTGAACGGCAGTATGACCGCCTTGTCCTCGCCAGGGAAATCCGGACCGTTCGAGCCATGGGCGAGACGCGCACCGGTTCCTCCCTGCTGGCGGCGGAGCTTTCCCGGGAGCGGGCGGAGGCGGTTCTCCGGCCCCTCCTGCCCGGCGCCGATCTGGCTGCCACCGTGGAGAGGTACATCCGCTTTCTCACAGATGACGGCTTTCTCAATCTCTTCTTCGAGCTCGATCTGGGTGTCCCGTGGCAGGGCGAGTTGATCCCGATCCTCATGGGCCATGGCCTCAAACCGGAGATCCTTCTTCCCTTTGCCGGGCAGGCCGATCTCGTGATCTTCCAGCGTGATGATGCGACCGAATCTTGACACCCTGGTCCCGGCCTATGTCCGGGCGTTCGAGCCCTACATCCCCAGCCGGCCCGACCCGGAGCTGATGAAGCTCTACGGCTGCAAGCGGCTCTTCCGCCTGAACAACAACGAAAATCCCCTGGGACCGCCGCCCGGCGCCCAGGAGATGATCCGACGGTTTCCGCCGCCCCAGGGGGCCGTCTATCCGAGCGGCGATTCATACTACCTGCGGCGGGAGATCGCCGCCCTTTACGGCCTCGATCCCGACCAGATTCTCGTGGGCAACGGGGCGAACGAAGCGATCGCCTTCGTGATCAAGGCGTTCTGCGAGAAGGGGGACAACATCATTACGGCGGATAAAACCTTCGCCGTCTACGAGTGGGTGGCCGTCTTCTCCGGTATCGAGGCGCGGATCATCCCTCTCAAGGATGAGGCGTTCGATGACGGCGGGATGCTCAGGGCCATCGATCCCAACACGAAGATCCTCTTCGTCTGCAACCCGAACAACCCCACCGGGAGCTACTGGCCGAAAGAGCGTCTCGAGGCCTTCCTCGATACCGTCGGCGGCGAGCGGATCGTGGTCGTCGACGAGGCCTACTTCGAATTCGTGGAGAAGGAGGACTTCCCAAACGGGATTTCCCTTCTTCGTGCATATCCGAACCTCGTCGTCTTCCGGACTTTCTCCAAGATGTACGGCCTCGCGGCGCTTCGGATCGGCTATCTCGCGGGCGATCTCGGCGTCGTCGACATGATCCGCCGGACCTGCGTTGTTTATTCCGTGAACCGCATCGCCCAGGAGGCGGCCCTGGCCGCCCTCAGGGACGATACCGATCATATCGGACGGACCCGTGATCTGGTAAGGACGAGCAGGGCCTTTCTCCGTGAGGAGTTGTCAACCATGGGACTTCCCGTCATCGCGGGGGAGGGCAATTACCTCATCGTGAAGCTTCCCGGAAGCGATACCCTGGCCTACCGGAAACTGATGCGCGAGGGGGTCATGGTCCGGCCCATGACGGGCTTCCGCTATCCGAATCACATCCGGATCACGCTGGCCGAGCAGGAGGCGATGGAGGCATGTGTCGCCGCCTTGAAAAAAATCCTGGTTTGAAAAGGAATGCCTGTGGACGAGCTGTCCGATTCCCCGAAACTCCTGTCGTTCGAATTTCTCGCCCTTTGCCTGGTTATCGTAGCGGCGTTCTGTAACGTGAGCGTGTTTTACGGCTTCTATCATTACCTGGGCACGATCGGCATTCCCGTTGCGTGGCGGGGATTTCTCGTCGGACTGGAACCGATGTCGGCGTTCATCCTGCGCCTCTTCGTGCTGCCCTGGCTTCATGTGCGCAACGCTTATTCCGTCATGGTGGCCTCGCTGGTTCTGCTTGTCGTTGCCTCCTGTTCGTACATGGGGGTCGTGACGATACCGGCGATGATCGTTCTGCGCATCGTTCACGGCGCCGCCTTCGTGCTGCTCACGTCGGCCACGATCGCCCTCGTCGTGAACTTCATCCCCAAAGAGATGAGCGGCCGCGGGTTCAGCGTATTGAGCGTCGCGACAATGATCCCCTATGCAGTGATCCCGCCCTTGGCCGAGGCGTTTCATCCCTACGTGCGCAACGACGCGGATATCTACGCAGGCGTCTCGATCTTCGCGGTCCTCGCGATCCTGCTTCTGGCCGCATTGCGTGGGCGCATCGGCACTGCCATTCGTGATATGGATGGGGTCCTGCTGTGTCGTCCGACCCTTTCCGAGATCCGTGAGAATCTGCGGCTGCGCGCCGTCGCGCTGCTGCTCGGTGCGGGACTGTTGATCTACCTTGCCCATGCAACGTTCTTCTACTTCATGAAGGACCTCTCGTTGAAGACCGGCGGCGGCGATGTGGGCCTCTTTTTCACCATATGCATGGTGGCGATGATTGCGGTGCGCGCTGTCGGCGGGGTTTTGTTTGACAAGATGAACAAGCTCTCTGCGCTTCAGATGGGCCTTGTGCTCTTGATCCCGTGCCTGATTCTGCTCCCGCATGCCGGCTCCCGCGCGGCATTCTACCTGCTTGCGGGCGGTTACGGATTGTGTTTGGGCATTATCCTGCCGCTGACAATCGCCTTGCTCTTTTCGGCTTCTCCTCCGCCTCTGCGCGGTCTCAACACCAACTTGAATCTGTTCACGATGGATGTGGCCTATTTCCTCATGCCCTACCTCGGCGGAATCCTCATCGCATTCGGCGCGGGATTTGCAGTCCTGTTTTACAACGCCGCGGGCTTTGTCATGCTTTCGCTGGCGCTTGTCATGGCTCTGGCGCACCAACAAAGAAAATCAGGTGAATCAGAAAGGAATTGACGGATGAAAAGTGATCAAGACAAGGTGATGCCCCCGGGACAGGAATCGTTTACCGTGGAGTATTTTCGTCCCGAAGACGCGGAAGGGATTGTCCGCCTCTTCCATGCCGTTTACGGCGAGCATTATCCCATCCGGCTCTTTTACGATCCGGCGGCGATCATCGCCGCGAACCGGGACGGCCGGTATTACTCGATCGTCGCCCGTACCGCTTCCGGGGAGGTCATCGGAGTAAACCATCTGTATCTTTCGTCACCGTGTAAATCTCTGTACGAGTCCGGCGTCGGCCTGGTTCTGAAGGAGTACCGGAACACCGGGGCCAATACCCGCATGCTGCAGTACCTTTATGAGGAGTTCGTGCCGCGGAAGGAAAATATCGAGGAGGTATTCGGCGAGGCGGTCTGCAACCATCCCTATATGCAAAAGGCAATCACGGCGTTTCACTATGTGGAAACGGCCATCGAGGTGGCCCTCATGCCCGCAGAGGCCTACACCAAGGAAAAAAGCGCGGCAGGCAGGGTGGCGACGCTCACGGCGTTTCGCTGCTACCGGCCGAAGCCGCACCGGATATTTCTCCCGGCAGCGTATGACGAGACGCTCCGCCGGATCTACGGACGCCTGGATGATGCCCGTGATCTGCGGCCCTCCGCAGCCAAGATTCCCGCCGGTGCGGCCACCCGGGCGGCGATGGAGATCTTTGATTTTGCCCGGGTGGCCCGGATCGCCGTCCATGATATCGGGGAGGATTTCCAGGGCTGTCTTTCGGGGCTGGAGGATCGGGGGCGGGAGAAAAATGCCGTCATCTTTCAGGTATGGGTGAATCTGACCACGCCCTGGGTCGGTGAGGTGGTGGAGATCCTCCGGGATAGGGGTTACTTCTTCGGCGGCGCGCTTCCCCGCTGGTTTGACGGCGATGGCATGCTTATGCAGAGGCTCCTCTGCCCGCCCGATTTCGAGGGGATCGTTCTGGAGTCCGATTTCGCCAAGGAGCTCCTGCAGGTTATCCAGAGGGACTGGCAGCGGGCGCAAGCGGCAAAGATCTGAGGCGACGGGCCGCCGATAATCGGGAACGGGGCATTGAGGGTATTCACTTCACGCGGCTTTTCTCGCGCCTGTCGAGCGCCTCGGCAAGAATCGGGAGGAGGAGTGAACCGAAGGGAAGAATAAAAATGACCAGGGCGGGAGCGTAAAGGGCTAGATGTTTTACGTGACACTTGATCAGGCGGATTTCTTCCCGGGTCAATTTGACCCCGGTGTTTCGTCGTTTCATCAAGAGGTTCATGAAATCATGCATCTGCTTAGCTTCTTTGAGAATCAAGGCCCTGTTCTTGAGGATATGCCTTTTCAAAAATAATGTGATCATCGGCGCGCGCCCCCGGAGCGGCGTTTCCCGCGCAGGGCGAGCGTGCCCCCTGATGCGAGCATAAATGCATTGACCCAGAAGACGGGGAAAATCCCGAACGCAGAGCCGATCGCTCCAAACACGACCGGACCGACCATGCGCGCCAGATGATTTACGGTGATGCGCAAGCCCAGCACCTCGCCGGAGTGGCCCTCCGTGGAGGTGCTGAAGGTCAGCATCATGGTGATCGGCTGGCCGCAGCCCATGCCGAGCCCAAACGTGAACGAGAGGAGCGAGAGTATCACCGCGTTGGTAAAAAACGGTACCAGCATCAGGCTTACCGCTCCGAGGAAAAACGCGTACATCAGGACCGTTCCCTCACCCAACCAGGAGAGGAGCCTCGGCATGACCAGCCGCACGACGAACGCCGCGACCGAGAAGAGGGAAAGTACGATCCCGATGGCGGTGCCGGAGAGCCCGATTCCGTGTCCATAAATCGGAATATAGAACTGGAACAGGGCAACGCCGGTCACCACCAGGCTGCTGGTAATGAGCACCTTCCAGAGCCCGGAGCTCGTCAGCATGTCCCGAATGCTTCCCGCGGGAGGGGCGTCGGGCGAACCTCCGGGGAGGGAACCGCCCCAGATCGCCAGCATCAGTACCGGCACAAGCGAGAGCGCCACGAGGTAGAGACAAGCCACAGCAGGGCCGGAATGATCGATCGAAAAACCCGCGAGAAGCGGGCCAAGAAAGGTGGTGAACGACACCATCAAACTGAAATTGCTGAAGTTCAGGGCGCGGTTCTGCGGCTCGCTCAGAAGCCCCACCAGGTTCTGCAGGGAGACGGCGTAGAACGCGAACGACAGCCCATTGAGCACCGCCGCGACATAGAGAGCAGGCAGCTCGGGAAAGAAATAGGGCACCAGCATGCCGCCGGCGCCGCCGGCAGCGCCGAACATGAGCGGCCAGCGCGAACCGAAGCGATCGGAAAGTTTCCCGACCTGCCAGGATAGGAGCATCGGCAACACGGAAAACGTCGCGGCGAGGATGCCGATGGCAAAAGGCTGCGCGCCGAGCTTCAGTGCGTACAGTGCCAGCAGGACGCGGCTCGCCTGCACGCTCGTCATGTTGAACAACACCAGGGCGAAGGTAAAATAGAGGGGCAGCAAGCTCAAAATTCTCAACAACTCACTTTTCTTGACTCAGAACCGCGGTTCCTGAAGGTACAAGTCGATTGGCTCGGTGTAGTACAATGTCTCGCTCAGGGACAGCGTGCCGGAGGCAACATCGATGACCGTGCGGTAGAGTCGTTCGCCCGCTTCCTCGGGGGTTTCCGACCCTTCGATGACCGTGCCCGAGTAGAAGTCGATGCTGTCCGTGGCCGCCGCATATGTCCGGGGATTGGCGGTAGCCCACAGAAACGGCACCACCACCGAGGGCGATCCTTCCAGGAGGGTCCGGCCGGCCACGCCGCCCCCCCCGAGCTGGAACAACACGACGTTGGCGCCCGCCGCCGCGTAACCGGCGAATATGGACAGGTGCCCCATCCAGTTATCAACGAAGTACAGGCCTTTGCGGGTCGGCCGCTCCGCGTACTTCAGCACGCCCTGGATCGGCGCGGTCCCCGCCTTGTGGATCGCCCCGAGGCTTTTCTCCTCCAATGAGCTGATTCCGCCTTTGATGTTGGACGGCACCGGATTTACGGTACGGATGTCCAACCCGGTGGCCTTGGCCCGATCCTCCTGAACCGTCACGGTGCGAAGGATCGCCTCGGCGACCTCTGGACGTGCGGCGCGCCGTATCAGCGCCTGCTCAGCCCCGATAATCTCCGTGGTCTCGCCGAAGAGGGCCGTGCCTCCGGCAGCCACGACCTTGTCGTATAGATACCCGACCGCCGGATTTCCGGCGATCCCCGATGTCGTGTCGGAGTAGCCGCATTTCACTCCGAGGCAGAGGTGCTCGTCCTCGACCTTCTCCCGGCGCGACCGCGATGCCTCGTGCACCATCCGACGGGCCAACTGGATCCCCTTCAGGATGGCGCCGTAAGTTCCGCCGTCCTTCGCTGGGTCCAGTATCTCCACTCTCTTGCCACTCGCCGCGATTTCATCAACCAGCCGCTCGGCCCTCAGCTCCGGGTAGCCGGCGCCGGGGCTGGCAGCATGGACGATGACCGATGCTACGTTGGGGCTTCGGCCGAGGCCGATCAGGACCCGGGCGATCTGCTCCCGATCGTTTGCCGTGCGGCCGGAGCCGTGATCTGCGGTCAGGATGGTTTTTGTGCCGGCAACGAAGTCGCAGACTGATTTGGCGATGATTCCTTGGGGAATCACCAGGACATGGTTGCGCGTGCCGACCGAGCCGTCGGGTCGGATGTAGCCCAGGAAGCTCATTGTCCGCCTCTCCTTTCGAGGTCTCCCCGGGCGCGCGTGCCTTCCAGGTTGTGGATGTGGACCAGGTTCCCCTTGGCGATCGCCGTGCTGGCCCGACCAATCGTCTCTCCGTACTTCCGGATGATCGCCCCTGGAGGGATGTCTTGTAGGGCGAGTTTGAAGCCGAAGGGGATCATCTCCGTGGCGCGGAGCGTGAGCGCTCCTCCCGCCACCGGGACCGACACCTCTTCCCCCGCCCGGATCTCCTCCACGGCGGTGGCTACGTTGTCATTCGGATGCATGATGAGCGCGCGTTTTGACGGCATACCGTACTGTCTTCATTCCCGGGTTCTCCCCGCAACACCACGGGCGAGTTTTGATAAGGAAGCGTCAATAATCTTCCTTAGTGAAATTTTTGATCACCCGCCTGGATTTCCTTAACCCGTCCGAATTGTTTCTCGTAGTTATCAAGGCTTTCCTGCAGGGCGGTGATGATTCTCTTGACATGAGACGGACTCACCATGATTCTCGATACCAGATGAACACCGTTTGGCGAGTTAAAAAGCCAGTCAAGGATGAACTCATCTGCGCTGTGGGATGCAATCATGCTATTGCTGTATCTGCCCCTCGACAGTTCATCGCCGGTGTTGATCTGTATTTGTTGGACTTTCTCGGTTTTTGATTGATCATCCATAGTGGCCTCCACAGACTATCAGAAATTAAATTGACGAAGGTGACTCTTGGTTACCGCTATCCATATCATAATAATCGAGAAAACGATATCTCCAAACAATAAAGATCCGTACGATTAAAAAATCTTGCATTTCCGGAAAGACTAATTCATACTCACTTATGATTAATGTGCACTACCTTTCCACAGGTACCGAAATGCGAGAATACCCGCCGAATAGTTCGGCAATATTATCGGTGGTTCCACAGGGCAACCCAATACAAAGGAGGACGAAAGATGTCAGAGGGAAAAGTTAAATGGTTTAATGATTCGAAGGGCTTTGGTTTTATCGAGCAAGATGGAGGCAAGGACGTTTTCGTGCATCATTCAGCGATCCAGGCAGAGGGTTTCAAATCGCTGGCCGAGGGCGATCGGGTCAGCTTTGATGTTGTCAGCGGTGCAAAAGGTCCGGCTGCGGAGAATGTTCGCAAGCTGTAAGACTGGATTGACATATCGATTTGAAAGACTCCCCAGTCTCTGGGGAGTCTTTTTTTACAGTGCGTATTCATCACGGGGCAGCTTACACTATAGTCCCGCGACCAGCAGCTCAACGCGACGATTTCTTGCCTGACCTTCCTCCGTCTCATTCGTGGCAATCGGAGCACTTTCCCCGTAACCCTTGACGCTGATCCGATCAGAAGATATGCCATGTTTCACGGTAAGATACGATTCTACGGCTTTCGCCCTTTGCAGGGAAAGATAATTGTTGTACTTTTCTGTACCGGTGCTGTCTGTATGCCCCGCCAATATGATGTTCGCTTCAGGTATTTTCTCTTTTAGGACCAGAGCGATTTCATCGAGAATGGCATGGTACTGCTCCTTGATAGTTGACATGTTGAAGTCAAAGTGAATCATTGGCTCACTCTTGGAAGATAGGTATTCACTGAGATCGAGATTCCTACCCTCCAGCACTTTGCTCTTTTCTTCCCTGCCGGTAGCAAGCGATTCTGGGGGCTCTTCGCGGCTCGAGACGGCTGCTGCTCTCAGGTATGCGCTTTCCTTCTCTCTGCCTTTTTCTTCCGGGTCAGGAGCAAGCCATTTTTGAGCGCCTTTGTGGCCAAGATTGGCTGCTGTTCTCATGTCGTTGCGCGCATTTTCGTTACTGAGGATGAATGCGTGAAGCAACCCTCGCTCATAATATGCTTCAGCATTTGTCGGATCAAGATCAATGGTTTTGTTAAAATCTGTAAGAGCTTCCATAGCGAATGTCTTATGAGAAGCCATGTATGTCTTAGCCCTTTTGAAATATGCTTCAGAATAATTCTTATCGACCGCGACTGCCTCTGTGTACATTTTTATTGCTTCTTCATAGACATTCTGCTTTTCAAACTCCATACCCCTTTGAAGCCAGTCTTGAGCCGTCAGCTTTTCTTTTGCCAATCCGATCTGGCAGGAAAACAACGCGATAGCGACAACGACAAAGCAACATTGAATTTTTTTCATAATGCACCTCGATTTGCGGTAAAGGATTTGAGAGTACATCCTATCTCTTATCGAGAACCATTTCAAGTATTATCCACCAACTCCAGAGACTTACCTGCCGATGTCGGTATATGCTGAACGTCAGTAAAGAGACCGACCAGCTTCCCTTGCTCTTCTTGAATATGGGTTAACATTGCTCATCATATCCCCTGCCCTTCCTGGAGCGTATAGGTCACCTTTTCACTCTGGCGGTCATATACCCGCTGGATTTGTTTTATGGTTCTCAGGTCGGTTCTGATCCCGACACAGATGGTGCAGACGGAGAATGTTCAGTTCCGCGTAAGGGATCGTCCCGTTCAGATCCTCAAAAACGGGGCGTAGCCGTTCCGTTCCCAGATGGGCGAAGGATGATAGTACCGATTGCTGCTGATCCCCCGTCAAGCTGGAGTTCATCAGAAAGTCGTTCTGTCGGAGTGGATGGTTTGCCCTCAGGCACTGATAGAGATGGCCGAGTACCGTGTCGCGCCGGATGTTGAAATCCTCTGCCAGTTGTTCGATGGTGCTGCCCTGGTTGAAGCGTTCGCCGATGACAAGATACCGGCGCTTGCCGCTGTCGGCTGGGGGAATGGGTACGGGCTCTGCCATTGGGGCCGGTTTTTGTCGTTCCGGGATCTGGTGGGTTTGGCAATGCTCCCTGATGATATCCAGGAAGGCGTCGGCGAATTTTTCCAGCTTTCTCGCGCCGATTCCGTAGATCGCCGATAAACTTTCCCGTGTCCGGGGGTAATAGACGGCCATTTCCCGCAATGTCCGATCATGGAAGATCGTAAAGGGGGGAAGGTTCGCCTGATCGGCGAGTTCCTTTCGTTTTTTCCGGAGTGTTTCAAAAAGGCCTGAATCAAAGGTTTCCGCTTCATCCTCCTCTTGCCTGAGAACCGCGCCATGGTCTTTTTGGGACTCTTCCAGTCTTCCCAGAAAGGTCTCTTCTCCCCGCAGGACCTCCCATGCCTTCGGGGTCAGTTTCAGCGATCCGTGCTCATAGTTGTAAAGCAACAGGCTCTTCTGGATCAATTGACGGGCGATTTGACGCCATTGCTTTGCGGAATAGGCCGTGCCGATTCCGTAAGTGGAGAGTTCCTCGTGTCCGAATTTCAAGACCTTCTGAGAATTTGAGCCCCGCAGGACATCGACGATGTGGCCCGCGCCGAAGAATTCACCGGTCCGTTTGACACAGGAGAGGAACATCTGTGCCGGGATGGTGAGATCGACGAGCTCCTTTTTTTCTTCCCCCGGTCGGCAGTTGTCGCACATTCCACAACGGTCCGGGACTCCGGTCTCGCCGAAATAATTCAACAGGGGGATGCGGCGGCAGAGGTCCGTTTCAGCAAATCCCATGAGCTGGCTCAGGAGGATATTGGCCACCCGCTGTTCCTGTTCCGTCTTTTGTCCGATAAAGAACTGAACTTTTTGAATATCCCCATAGCCGAACAGAAGGAGACAATGGGCGGGGAGCCCATCCCGTCCCGCCCGTCCGATCTCCTGGTAGTAGTTGTCGATGCTCCCGGGCAGATCGTAATGGACGACAAACCGGACATTGGGCTTGTTGATCCCCATGCCGAAGGCGATCGTCGCCACGATGATCCGGATATCATCGCGGCTGAAGCGCTCCTGGTTCTCCGTGCGCTCTTTTTCCGACAGACCCGCATGGTAGGGTCGGACGGAATAGCCCTTCCGGTGGAGGACGGAGTGAAGATCGTCCGTCTGCCGGCGGGTGGCGCAGTAAATGATTCCCGATTCGTTTGGATACTGCTTGAGCAAGGCCAACACCTGGTCGAGGGGCTCAGTCTTCGGGGCCACTTCCAGAAAGAGATTCGGTCGGTTGAAAGATCCGATGTATTGGCTCTGATTGTCGATACCCAGGGATTGCCGGATATCCTCCCGAACACGCGATGTGGCCGTGGCCGTCAGTGCCACGCAGGACGCACCGGGGAAAGTAGCGCGGACCTCCGCCAGTTGCCGGTATTCCGGGCGGAAATCGTGACCCCACTCGGAGATGCAATGCGCTTCGTCAATGGCGATGCAATCTACCTTCAGGGCGGACAGCAGGGCAAGGGTTCTCGGAGCCAGCAAGGCCTCCGGGGCCAGGTAGAGGAGTTTCACGCGGTTTTCCCTGAGCTTCGATACGTTCGCTCGGTACTCTTCAATACTCAGGGTGCTGTTCAGGAAAAGGGCCGGAACGCCGTATTCCCGCAACTGGTCCACCTGGTCCTTCATGAGGGAGATCAGCGGGGAAACCACGATCGTCAGTCCGTCAAAGATCATTCCGGGAATCTGATAGCAGAGTGACTTGCCCCCTCCCGTCGGCATGACGACCAGGGCGTCCTTTTTCTCGAGGATATGGGCAATAACCGTTTCCTGGAGGGGCCAGAACGTTTCAAAGCCGAAGACTTCTTTCAGGATGGATTGCGCACGATTCAAGGTGACACTCTTTCCGGAAAGAGATTATCGGGCGGCAGATTCGTGACGGCTACCTCTTCCAGCATCTCATGGACAACGACATCTCTTTCCACTACTTTCATAATTGACGACTATCGATGTGGTGGAAATTTGTCAACTCCTATTTCCGGAACATTATAGTTGACGTACCCAAGAAGGAGGAGTAAAAATGCTAGCAACAGCTAAGTATATAATAGACAACTATTCGCAGGGAAACCTATCTCCGTTAAAGCCGTATCAAGTGGTGAGCCTATTGGATATCTTAAGATTCTATGCCGAGGGGTTTCTTGAAATTTCGCGTCGGTTAGCCGCCATTCCGCAAGCTTCGCATGATATTCTGTGGCTTCTGGAAACATTGAAGCAAATGCATCTCCCCATGTCTACAATAAGCGCGGAGCGAATGGCGGAAGAAATGGGAAAAGGCGAGCACATAGATAATAAAAGGGTGTTGGAATTAAGCAATGAACTTTATGGAAGGTTACATGATGAATTAAGTATTTCGTTTATTTTTATGGTCCCCCCCGACAAGATGAAGTTTCTTGACCATGAAAACCCCATTTGGGGACGAGATGTAATATCGAAGTTTCCCGATTTGGTTGCAGATATGGTGGAAGCGGTTATTTGTTTTGGGTTTGGGCGAAGCACGGCCTGCGTATTTCATCTAATGCGCATAATGGAACTCGGTGTTCAAAAACTTGGTGACTTATTGGAAGTAAGTTCGACAGATGAAAAGGTATGGCAAGCGATAATAGAAAAAACCCGCCATAATATTGAGCGGAAATATCCTAACCGGAAGCAAACAGAGCGAATCAAGTATGAGAATATTTTAGCCCATCTTGAAACCATAAAAATCGCGTGGAGAAATCCAACCATGCACCCCAAAAATACATATACGGAAGAAGAAGCAGAAGGAATTATCAACGCTGTTAAAATCTTCATGGGTGATTTAGTGAAACTTGTTTGATTTAGAGGAGAGAAGAAGGTTATGAGCAATCCAATATTATCTGACCCCCGATTTCATAATGAAGAGGCTGCATATGATTTCGTGGAATCTATCCTATGGCCTGATGGTCCTGTATGCACTCATTGTGGTAGTAAAGAACGCATAGGCAAGATGAACGGCAAGACCACAAGGATCGGGGCTTATAAATGCTATGTCTGCCGCAAGCCCTTCACTGTGAAGGTCGGTACAATCTTTGAAGATAGCCATATTGCTTTGCGCCTTTGGCTACAGGCCATATATCTCATGTGCTCCTCAAAGAAGGGCATCAGCACAAACCAACTACATAGAACTTTGGGCGTTACTCTCAAGACCGCGTGGTTCATGACACATAGAATCCGCTATGCTATGGAACAAAATCCCTCTGGACCCTTTTACGGTACAATTGAAATGGATGAAACTTATGTGGGCGGTAAATTACGGGTAGGCTCGTATGCCAACAATTCACAAGATCGGCTTTCCGGTATAGCTAATAAGGCCCCCGTTGTTTCTGTCTTACAGCGTGGCGGTTCCGTTCGGTCTTATCATTTACACCGCGTTACAGCGAAGAATCTAAAACCCATTGTTGCGGAGATGATAGCGGAAGATGCTCATTTAATGACCGATACTTCTACTGTGCTGGCAAGTGCTGGAGCGCATCATAAGCATTCACAGGTAAATCATAATGAGAAAGAATATGTGAGAATTGAAAACGGTGAATGCATCACTACCAATACCGTTGAGGGTTATTTCAGCATCTTGAAACGCGGCATTAATGGCATATACCATCATTGCGGGAAACAACATCTCCATAGATACCTTGCTGAATTTGATTTTAGATACAACAATAGGATTGCTATGGGCATTGATGATACAACAAGGGCAGAGAACGCATTACGGGGAATTGCAGGGAAACGGCTTACCTATACGACGCCTGCTTAAAGATCGGGAGATTTATGAAGAAGAAAAAGCAAGGTCAGAAGCAGAAAAACGTAAAGCCAGACGATAAAGAACAATCCGCTCGGTTTATCGAAACAGCCGAGCGGATTGATTTAGTTGAAAACCCTGAGGATGTATTTAGAAAGGCTGTTCAGAAAATAACCGGGGTCGCGGTGAAACAAAACAGCAAAGATAATTTATCCAAATAAGGAATATAGCATCGCCAAAATAAACCCCAAGGAAAGGCCGATAATTAAATGGAGATTTGGAATATAGTCACCATTGGCCTTGCGGCAATTGCTGTCCCATTGGTCGTCATCCTTGTCCGGCATCTCCTCGCCCGCGAGAGGGATAGTATTAATGTGTTTTATAGCGCAAGTAAAGAATTTAGGAATGTTTTCAATAAGGCTCTTGTGGATGCCCAAAATGGAAGATATAGTTTCGGGGGAGCGTCCATAGATGATGCCACATTCAACATTCAACACATTGCCTTTCTTAATTTCAGGCATCACTTGCGTGGGGAATGTAAAAAACAATATGATGAGGCATGGGAGCGTTACTGCCGATGCCTTGAACACACCTCGTATGGGGGAATACTTG